>Ga0207664_10000020_pt1 | contig 218362 bp, 226 predicted proteins | sample LARL83metaG_FD_184349 | JGI IMG/M metagenome (GOLD analysis project Ga0207664, IMG submission 184349) | Corn, switchgrass and miscanthus rhizosphere microbial communities from Kellogg Biological Station, Michigan, USA - LAR L8-3 metaG... | ecosystem: Host-associated > Plants > Roots >...
CGAACTTCTTGCGCATCTCGAACAGCTCCGCGTCGGGCATGCTCGGGACCGACTCGCCCTCCACGAGGATGTCGCCGCTGTCGGGGTAGAGCAGCCCGACCATGTGCTTGATGCAGACCGACTTGCCGGTGCCCGACGGGCCGAGGATCATCGAGATCTTCCCCTCGGGGATGCCGAGGTTCAGCCCGCGCAGGACGCGGTTGCGGCCGAACGCCTTGTGCACGTCGATGAACTGGATCGCGACGCCGACGCCGTCGACGGCGTGCTCGTCCTCGCTGTGGTAGCGGAACTCGTCGTCGTCGGCGGCGGCGCGGCGCCGTTCGCCCTCTGAAACGACCGAGATGTGCGGCGACTCCTCTTCGCGCGGTTCGTCGTCATAGACGCCGTCCTGCTCGAACGAAGGCTCAGGGTCCACCTGAGTCTCGGGCTGTTCCTCCTCGAGCCGCTCGCGGTCGTAATCCGAGGGGGTCACGTCGTCCTCCTGTCGGCGGGCGCAGGCATCAGCGGATGATGTTGATTTCGGGGTGCGTCGCCAGCAGCGTCTGGGTGAAGACGTAGTTGAAGGCGAACACGCCCATGAACGCGATCACGACGGCCTGGTTGACGGCGCGCCCGACCCCCTCGGCGCCGCCCGAGGCGGTCATGCCCTTGTAACAGCACACGATCGCGATGATCGCTCCGAAAAGCGTCGTCTTGAGCACCGATCCCCACAGGTCCGTCGTCGAGGCGTTCGTGAAGAAGGTCGCCCAGAACGGGCCGAGCGGCGCACCGTTGACGAGCGTGGCGACGATGCCGCCGAAGATGCCGAACAGCAGCGCGTAGATGTCGAACAGGCCCGTGACGAGCATCAGCGCGAGGAAGCGCGGCACGACGAGGTTCTTGACCGGGTCGACGCCGAGCACCTGGAGCGCGTCGAGCTCCTCGCGGATCTTGCGCGCGCCGAGGTCGGCCGTGATCGCCGTGCCGGCGACGCCCGCCAGCACGATCGCCGTCACGAACGGCGCGAACTCGCGGATCGAGGCGAGCACGAAGAAGCCGCCGAGGCGGTCGAGCGCGCCGAACAGCACGAGGAAGTTCGCCGCCTGGAGGCCGGGCGCGCCGTAGCCGAACGCGACCGTCGAGATCAGCAGCGGGAACCAGCAGAGCTTCAGCGCGAACAGGAACTGCGAGACGAACTCGCCGCCGTAGGGGTACGGCGGCCGGATCGCCGAGACGATCGTCTTGCCCGTCAGGATCATCATGTCGCCGACCTCTTCGAGGGCGTTCCTCGTCGGCAAGAACGCTCGGTCGGCGACTGCTCGGACCATCTCCGCTAGTTCTCCTCCGGGACACATTCGGGAGGCGCCCCGGATGGCGCTCCCGAATGCAGAGGGTATGGCACGAATATGAGGCTTGCCAAACGTGAACCGTTGAGCTTCCGTGAAGGGAACACGTAGGTCTATATACCGATGGGATCGGCTCGCGGCGGCATTTCGGCTATCGGCGGACCCCCGTCGACGCCGTGCTATGTTCGCGCCGCCGTGCCCAGGCCTGCACCCACGCTGCGAGGCGCAACGGCAGTCTTCGCGGCTGTCGCGCTCACGCTCGCCGGCTGCGGCTCGAGCGCGCCGAAGCCCGAGGCGGCCGCGACCTACCCGGTCGCGGCGCAGGCGTCCTTCCCCGCCCGGCAGTTGCTCGCGCAGCACACCGAGCTGAAGCTGACCGTCCGCAACATCGGCCAGCGCACGATCCCCGACGTGGCCGCGACGCTCACGACGCGCGGCGGACCCGGCGGGGCTGCGGTCGCCGCGTTCGGCTCCTACCTGGCCGGCAGCGACCTCGCGTCGCACACGCGGCCGGTGTGGATCGTCGACGCCGGACCGGGCGGCGGCGACACCGCCTACGCGAGCACGTGGGCGCTCGGCGCGATCGGCCCGCGGCGCGCGCGCACGTTCACGTGGCACGTCACGCCGGTCAGAGCCGGCGCCTACACGATCGAGTACCGCCTCACCGGCTCCACCACCGGCCGCTCGCAACTGCGCGAAGCCAACGGCGACGCCGTCCGCGGCGCGCTCACGGTCGACGTCAGCGGCAAGTCGGCGACCGTGCGCGTCACGCCCGAAGGAAAGATCGTCAGCGTCCCCCAATGACGCGTGAGGAGCCCGTGGCGCCAGGCGCCACGAGCCCTCACGGTGCACGGACCGGCGCCGCCCGTCAATACGGCGCCGGAACCGGGTCTGCCGGCGCAGTGTGCGCCGGCGCGCGCCGACGATCTTTGGCCCGGTGGCGAAAGATCGGCGGCCGCCTTTCGCCAGGGCCGGCCGTCGCCGGCCCGCTCCGTCGCACCGGGCGGCGGCGGGGCCTTATAGTCCCGCGCGAGGGAATGTCTGCCTCGCCGTCAGGCGCACCGCGCAGGCGTTGCTTTGGACATGCGGATAGTGTCGGAGCGCCGCCGGCTCCGTACGCTCGCTCCGCACGGAAATTCACGAGAGGGAACACCCGTCCATGGCCAAGATCCGTCAGCAGAACGTCAGCGCAGCGCAGTGGTCGCCGAACGGCGCCGCCCTCGGGGCGCTCGACCTGACCCACCCCGACAACCAGGTCTTCGGGGAGAACGTCTTCAGCGTGGCCGAGCAGCGCCAGCGCCTGCCGAAGCCGGTCTTCAAGCAGCTTCAGGCGACGCTCGAGCAGGGCGAGGCGCTCGACAGCTCGCTCGCCGACGCCGTCGCGCTCGCGATGAAGGAATGGGCGCTGGAGAAGGGCGCCACGCACTACGCGCACTGGTTCCAGCCGCTGACGGGCTCGACCGCGGAGAAGCACGACTCCTTCTACAACCCCGTCGGCGACGGCACCGCGATCGCCGAGTTCTCCGGCAAGGAGCTGATCCAGGGCGAGCCGGACGCGTCCTCGTTCCCGACCGGCGGCATCCGCGCGACGTTCGAGGCGCGCGGCTACACCGCCTGGGACCCGACGAGCCCGGCCTTCATCCTCGAGAACCCGAACGGCGCGCTGCTCTGCATCCCGACGGCGTTCACGTCGTGGACGGGCGAGGCGCTCGACCACAAGATCCCGCTGCTGCGCTCGATGGAGGCGCTGTCCGGCGCCGCCGTGCGCGCGCTCAAGCTGCTCGGCGACGAAGAGGCGCAGCGGGTGTTCACGACGGTCGGGCCCGAGCAGGAGTACTTCCTGATCGACGAGCAGTACTACTTCGAGCGCCCGGATCTCGTGACGACGGGCCGCACGCTGTTCGGCGCCAAGCCGCCGAAGGGCCACGAGCTCGACGACCACTACTTCGGCTCGATCCCGGAGCGGATCCTCGCCTGCATGCTCGAGACCGAGCGCGAGCTCCAGAAGCTCGGCGTGCCGGTCAAGACGCGCCACAACGAGGTCGCGCCGGCGCAGTACGAGATCGCGCCGATCTTCGAGAACAGCAACGTCGGCTCCGACCACCAGCAGATCACGATGCAGGTGATGCAGACGGTCGCGCGCCGCTACGGGCTCGTGTGCCTGCTGCACGAGAAGCCGTTCGCGGGCGTGAACGGCTCGGGCAAGCACAACAACTGGTCGATGGGCACCGACACGGGCGCGAACCTGCTCGAGCCGGGCGAGACGCCGCACGAGAACCTCCAGTTCCTGTTCTTCTGCACGGCCGTGATCCAGGCCGTCGACAGACACCAGGGCCTGCTGCGCGCGAGCGTCGCGGGGCCGGGTCAGGATCACCGCCTCGGCGCGAACGAGGCGCCGCCGGCGATCATCTCGATCTTCCTCGGCAAGGAGCTGGCCGACGTCTACGACGCGATCGAGAAGGGCGTCGCCGGCGAGAAGAGGCCGGGCGGGATCCTCGGCCTCGGCTCCCCCGTGCTGCCGCCGCTGCCGCTGCACGGCGGCGACCGCAACCGCACCTCGCCGTTCGCGTTCACCGGCAACAAGTTCGAGTTTCGCGCGGTCGGGTCGACGCAGACCGTCGCGTTCCCGAACACGATCCTCAACACGATCGTCGCCGAGGCGATCGACGACCTCGCCGGCCAGCTCCAGGACGCGCTGAACGGCGGCGCGGCGCTGGAAGACGCATTGCGCCCGGTGCTCCAGAAGAGCTGGGCGGCGCACAAGCGGATCGTGTTCGACGGCGACGGCTACTCGGAGGCGTGGCACAAGGAGGCCGAGGAGCAGCGCGGCCTGCTGAATTTGCGCACGACGCCGGACGCCCTCCCCTACTTCATCAAGCCCGACGTCGTGTCGGTGTTCGAGAAGTACGAGGTGCTCAACGAACGCGAGCTGCACGCGCGCTACGAGGTCTTCACCGAGCAGTACGCGGTGAAGCTCAACATCGAGGCCGAGACGGCCGCCGCGATCGCGCGCACGCTGCTGCTGCCGGCCGCGCTGCGCCACCTCGCGCTGCTGCGCGAGGCCGCGGTGCCGGCGCTCGTCGAGGAGACGGAGACGCTGATCGGTCAGTTCGTCGGCGCGATCAGAGCGCTCGAGACGGCCAACGCCGCCGAGAACCAGGACGACGAGCCGCCCGCCGCCTGGGCGGTCTACATGCGCGACAAGGTCGTCCCCGCGATGGACGCCGTCCGCGCGACCGCCGACCAGCTCGAGAAGATCGTCGCCGACGACCTCTGGCCGCTGCCGAAGTACAGCGAGGTGCTGTTCATCAAGTAGCACCCCGCTCGACCTGCGAAGTGCCCGGAAGCCCCGCGGTTGCGGGGCTTCCGGCGTTTCCGCGGCGGTTGCTAGCGGGCGGTCGTCGCCCGTCGGCGGGACCGCGCCGGAGAAGCAGGAAGGAGCCGCTCGGAACCGCCGGGGCTGCCGCTGATCGCGATCGCGTCGGGACCGGCTTCGGTCGGGACCGTCCCCAGCGACGTCGGGCGGTGGGCGAGCCGACGTCGAACACCTGGAGCGGGCTCGTCGGATTCGAGATGTCGATCACCTTCAACTTGTGCCCCGAATCGCGAGGGAAGCTAGCCCGGACGCCCTTGCGACGCCGGCAAGCGCAGCCGCTGCCCCGTACGCCGCCGAGGCCGCGGCGCGGGCGCCGCGGGGGCCACAGCGGGCGCGCGTCATGCACAACGCGGCACAGCGGTCGAGTACCGTGTAGGCATGATCGACGCGCTGCGCGGCATGCTGGCGCTCCGGTTCGGAGCCCATCCGAGCAGCGACGCCGCGCCGGACAGCGAGCCGCTCGAGCTCCTCATCGCCGCGTGAAGGACCTCAGCATCCCGCCGCCGACCGGCTCTCGCTGACCCGTGCCGTTCACGCTCAGGAACATCAAGGAGGATCTCGAGGACCTCGGTTCCAGGTTCGACGGGGCGCCGGACCTGGAGTTCCGCTTGGCGACCGAGGCGCTGGAGCTCGAGCGATCCGGCCTGGGCTACCAGCGCGTCCCGCCCGGCTGTCGCTTTCCGTACGGCCACACGCACAAGCGGCAAGAGGAGGTCTACGTGGTCCTGCGCGGAGGCGGCCGGATGAAGCTCGACGACGAGATCGTCGAGCTCAAGGAGTGGGACGCGGTGCGCGTCGCGCCCGGTACGTGGCGAGGCTACGAGGCAGGGCCGGAGGGCCTCGAGCTCCTCGTCATCGGCGCGCCCAATCTCGGCGACGCGCCGCGCGAAGACGTCGAGGGCCAGCGCGACTGGTGGGCTGACGCGTAGCGCTGTCCGCCGGCGGATGTCTTGACTGCTTTGGCAACGCCAGCCCTTGACGGCGCACCAAGCTATGCGCGATGCGCTCACCAGCGAGGCCGACGAGCTGCGCGCCCAGCTCGAGCGCTATGAGCAGCTCCGCGACGGCGCGATCACAGGACGGGAGCTGGACTCGCTGCGCGAGCTGCCCACCGCTTTCACGTGCGCACTCACCGCACTCCGCACGGACACGGCGCACACGACCATCCCGCGACGGCTCTCAGCGCGGCTCAGCGCGCGTCGTCGTCCAGCTCGGCGGCGAGCGCCGCGATGCGCCGCGCGATGTCGTCACGCGTCGCACGGACGGTCGCGAGCGGCTGACCTCGCGGGTCGGGGAGCTGCCAGTCGATGTAGCGCTTGCCGGGGATGAAGGGACAGGCGTCGCCGCAGCCCATCGTGACGACGACGTCGGCCTGCTCGGCCAGCTCGCGGGTCAGGAGTTGAGGCGTGCGGTCGGCGAGGTCGATCCCGAGCTCGCGCATGACCTCCACGACCTCCGGGTGCACCCGCTCGGCCGGCGTCGTGCCCGCGCTCAGCGCACGGTGGCGGCCGGCGGCGGCCTGCGCGAACAGCGCAGCGCTCATCTGCGAGCGCCCCGCGTTGTGCAGGCAGACGAACAGGACGGTGGCCATCAGCCGCGCTCGACGACAGCCGCCGCCCGGCGGGGATGCTCGCCGCGCACGAGCTGATAGGCCAGCGCCCCGAGCGCCGCGCCCGCGATCGGGCCGACGACGTAGATCCAGAAGTCGTGCCAGGTACCCGACGCCAGCGCCGGCCCGAACGACCGCGCCGGGTTCATCGACGCCCCGGTGATCGGGCCGCCGAACAGCGCGTCGAGCCCGACCGTCCCGCCGATCGCGAGCGCGGCGGCAGCGCCGACCGCGCGCGTGTCGGTCGCCACGGCGACGATCACGAACATCAGGAACGCCGACAGCACGATCTCGTAGAGCAGCGCGGCGCCGACGCCGACGCTCGGCAGCGTCGCGCCGAGGTGCGCCGGCTTCGCGCTCCAGGCGGCCAACAGCACGAACGCGGCGGCCGTCGCGCCGGCGAGCTGCGCGGCGACGTACGCGAGCGCGTCCCGCAGCGGGAAGTGCCGCGTGAGCGTGAAGGCGATCGTCACGGCCGGGTTGATGTGCGCGCCCGAGAGGTGCCCGGTCGCGTAGATCATCGCCATGATCACCAGGCCGAACGTCGCCGAGACGCCGACCCCGCCGAGCGCGCCGGCGTGAACCGTGTTCGCGACGATCGCGCCGCAGCCGGCGAACACGAGCGCGAACGCCGCGAGCCCTTCCGCGAGCGCGCGGCGGATCAGGTCGGGGCGCCCAGCCACGCGCGCAGCTCCTCGATCGCGTCAGGGATGACGTAGTAGTAGGCCCACAGCCCGCGCCGCTCGACGCCGAGGATCCCGGCCGCGCGCAGCGTGCGCAGGTGATGCGACAGCGTCGACTGCGAGATCGCGAACAGCGGCTCCAGCTCGCAGACGCAGACCTCCCCCGCGTGCTTGCGCAGGACGTCCACGAGCTGCACGCGGACCGGGTCGGCCAGCGCCTTCGCCACGACGGCGATCCGCTCGGCGCCGGCCGCGTCGACCTCCGGCAGCACGACGGGCTCGCAGCAGCGCTCGCCCGGCGGCCGCTTCCGCTTCGGGATGATCGTTACATCGACAGGCATCGATAGAACGCTAGCGCATTCCATCGATGTCTATCGATGCATCCGGCCCCAGCCGGGGAACGGCGCGCCGCGCCCGGCGAGCGCTACGCGGCCGGCGCCGCCCCGTACTCCTCGTCGCTGACGTGCTCGCCCCAGTGGACGGCGTTGCCCTCGTCGTCGACCTGATGCAGTGCGAGGTGGGTCATGAAGCGGTCGGGCGCGGCGCCGTGCCAGTGCTCCTCCCCGGGCTCGAAGAAGACGCGGTCGCCGGGGCGGATCGCCTCGACCGGGCCGCCGCGGCGCTGGCAGAGGCCGGCGCCCTCGGTGACGAAGAGCGTCTGGCCGTTGGGATGCGTGTGCCAGGCCGTGCGAGCGCCGGGGGTGAAGTGCACGCTGACGGCCGCGAGGCGGGACGGCCCGGCGGGCGTCGCGACCGTGTCCATGTAGACCGCGCCGGTGAACCAGTCGCCTGGCATGACGCCGGTCTCGACGCCGTTCCGGATGATCTCCACCTCTGCCTCCTGATCGTTGGATCAGGCCGTCGCGAGCCCGGCGAGCGTCTCCGCGGGCGGTGCGGACTCGACGCCGACGACCTCCGCGACCGGAGCATAGGTGATCTGGCCGTGGGCGATGTTGAGGCCCGCGAGGAAGCCCGGATCGGCCGCGAGCGCGCGCGGAGCGCCGTCGTCGGCGAGTCGCAGCAGGTAGGGCATCGTGGCGTTCGTGAGCGCGTAGGTCGACGTGATCGGGACCGCGCCCGGCATGTTCGCGACGCAGTAGTGGATGATCCCGTCGACCACGTAGGTCGGGTCGCTGTGGGTGGTCGGTCTGGAGGTCTCGAAGCAACCGCCCTGGTCGATCGAGACGTCCACGAGCACCGCGCCGGGCTTCATCAGGCCGAGCTGCGCACGGGTGATGACGTGCGGCGCCTTCGCCCCGTGGATCAGCACCGCGCCGACGACGAGATCGACTTCCGGCAGCCGCTGCTCGATCTCCAAGGTCGAGGCGTAGCAAGTGGAGGCCATGCCGTTGAGCAGCACCTCCAGCTCGCGCAGCCGGTCGATCGAGCGGTCGAAGATGTAGACCTCCGCGCCGAGGCCCAGCGCGATCGACGCCGCATTCTGGCCGACGACCCCGCCACCGATCACCATGACGCGCCCGGCCGCCACGCCCGGCACGCCGCCGACCAGCAGCCCGCGGCCGCCCATCGGCTTCGCGAGCATGAACGCGCCCGCCTGCGCCGCGATCTTGCCCGCGACCTCGCTCATCGGCGCCAGCAGCGGCAGCCGTCCGCGGCGGTCCTCGACCGTCTCGTACGCGATGCAGGTCGCGCCCGAATCCATCAGGCCGCGCGCCAGCTCGGGCGCCGCGGCGAGGTGCAGGTAGGTGAAGAGCGTGTGGTGCGGGCGCAGCAGCGCGACCTCGCCCGGCTGCGGCTCCTTGACCTTCACGATCAGCTCGGCCCCCTCGAACACGGCCGCCGCGTCGGGCACGACCTGCGCGCCCTGGGCGAGGTACGCCTCGTCGGGGATCGCGGACCCTTCGCCCGCGCCGGCCTGCACGAGCACGACATGCCCGCGGTCCGTCAGCTCGCGCACGCCGGAGGGCGTCAGCGCCACCCGGTACTCGTCCGTCTTGATCTCAGTGGGAACGCCGATTGTGGTCATATCGCCATGATGCCCCTGCGTCTGCGGTACTGTCAGCGTCCAATGCGTACATCTGAGACATCCACGGTCATGGACGACGTCGACCGAATCATCCTCAGCGAACTGATCCGAAACGGACGCGCCACCTACAAGGAGCTGGGCGCGCTCGCCGATCTCTCGCCGCACGCCGTCGCCCCGCGCGTGCGGCGCCTCGTCGAGGCCGGCATCGTCTCCGGCTTCACCGCGCTCGTCGACTACAGCCATCTCGGCCGCGGCCTCGACGCGCTGATCGACGTGCGCCTCCTCTCCACGGCCAAGCCCGAGACGTTCGAGGCGGCCGCCGGCGAGCTGCCGTCCGTGCGGGAGGTCAGCTTCGTCACCGGCCGCTTCGACTACCAGCTCCGCGCCGCCTGCCTCGACGCCGACGACCTCGACCACACCGTCCGCGCCCTGCGCCAGGCCGGCGCCGCCGTCACCGAGACCCGCATCGTCCTGCGCACCGAGACCTACCGGCGCGCGGTGCGGTGAGCGTTCGTGCGCGTCGCCGCCGAAGCGGCGCAACGCGCCTGAGCGCTCAATAGCCTTCTTTCCCGATGATCGCGTCTCGGCTCTCCCCCGTGGTCGTCGTGGCCCTGCTGATCTCCGCGTGCAGCTCGGTCGCCCAGGCGGCGCCGACCGTGTCGCCTACGCTCGACGTGTCCGACATCACAACGATGACCGCGACGATCAGCGGGTCCGTCTCGTCGTCGCTCGCCCTCTCCTACCACTTCGAGTACGGAACGACGACAAGCTACGGATCGAGCGCGCCGACGCCCGAGGTGGAAAAGGATCCGTTCGTCTGCAACGTCACGAGTGCGGCACAAACAGCACAGCCGGACTTCGACCCGCCCTGGCTTCAGTGCTCCGGAGCGGAGACCGCATACGACAGAGTCTCGGTTTCGCTCTACCCGTTGCAACCTGGCACGACGTACCACGCGCGTCTCGTCGCTCATGACACGGACGGCGCCAGCTACGGCAATGACACCGCCTTCACGACGGCGCCCGGGCCGCCGCCGGTGGACGTCACATCGCCGACGCTGAGCGGCCGCGCGATCGTCGGCGGCACGCTGACGTGCGATCCGGGCAGATGGAACGGCGCCGCGACCTTCGCGTTCGCGTGGCTGCGCGACGACGTCGCGATCCCCGCCGCGACCGCGAACACCTACGGACCCGGGGCGGCCGACGCCGGCGCGCAGATCGCCTGCCAGGTCACCGCCTCCAGCCCGGGCGACCTCGACGGCGTCGAGCAGACGGACGCGGTCGGCATCGGCCATGAGCCGCTGCATGTCGCGCTGCTCACGCGCACCGCCGTGGTCGGCCGGGCCGGAACGACCCACCTGCGCGTGTCCTGCGAGAACGTCTTCGAGCGGTGCCGCACGCTGCTCACCCTCAACGTCGCGAAGCGCCGCGGTCGCGGGACGACGCTCGCCCGCGCCACGGTCGTGCTCGCGCCGGGTACGAGCGGTCGGTTGACGCTTGCACTGAACCGCACCGGACGGCGCCTGCTCGCCGCGGCGCCGCACCACCGGCTCAGCGTCAAGGCGACGCTCGGCGGCGCGACCCACACGCTGCTGCTGACAAGCTGACGCGACGAGTCGCGCACAGCCCCGCGGGCGGCGTCACCGACCCGGCGTCGCGCCATGGACGGCGTTGACGGCGGCGCGCCGGGCGTGGGGGCAGGAATGGCCTGGACGGACAGGCCGAGTTGCTCGATGCGGTGGGGCAGGTCGAGGCGGCACCAGCGCGAGACGTGCGCGAGCTCGAGGCCGAGGGGATCGCACCCTAGTCAATTGAACGTTCGTGTCCGGTTGATGACCTCCGGAGGCGTTCAATCGTTATGAACGCGGGGGTCTGCGGGGAAGGCCATCAACGAAGCTCAACAAACCTCATCAAACCTGATCATCTTGTACGCGCTCGGGACACGTCTGTGCGCGGGCACGGCTGTCGCCGCGCTCGCGCTGACGCTGCTGTGCGGCCTCGCCGGCAGCGCAGACGCCGACCTGCTCGGCTCCGCCGCCGGTACGGCGACGCAGGCCGTGCAGCAGACCGCCCAGCCCGTGCAGGCGGCCGCGACCAGCGCGGCCGAAGCGCCGGCGTCGCCCGCCTCCGTGACCCCTGCCGCGGCGACGCCGGCGCCTGCGCCCGACCGCCCGCCGTCGAACCCCCCGACGGCGGCGGTCGCGCAGGTCACTTCGACTGTCACGGCGGCGACCGCCCCGGTGCGCCAGACCGTCACGGCCACCGGCGGCGCCGTCACGACGACGGTGGAGAGAACCGCCGGCGACGCGGTCGCCTCGACGGGCGCGACCGCGACACACACCGCAGGCGATGCGGCCGCCGGCGCCGGCCAGACCGTCGCCGCCGCGAGCACCCTCGCGACGCAGACGGCCGACACCGCCGTCGCCACCACCGGCCAGACCGTCGCCGCCGCGAGCACCCTCGCGACGCAGACGGCCGACACCGCCGTCGCCACCACCGGCCAGACCGTCGCCGCCGCGAGCACCCTCGTGGACGGCGCCGTCGCACAAGCTGGCCAGACCGCCGCCGCACTCGCCTCGCCGGTCACCGGCGCGGTCGCCGCCGCCGGTGAGGCGGTCGGCACGCTTTCCGCCGCGGCGCCGAGCGTGACCGGTGCGCTGGTCGGGGCGACGACCACGCTGACCGGCGGCAGACCGAGCGGCACGTCTGCCGGCGCGCCGACCTCGCCGGCCGCGGCCCTCGCGCCGGCGACCACGCCCTCGACCGCCGCGCCGGCCGTCGCCCGCCCGTCGCTCCCGATCGCGGCGCCGACCGCCGCTTCTGCGGCGCCCGCGGCTCTGGCCGCTCCCGCCGCACCAGCCGCGAGCGCGGTGCTGGCGACCTCGGCGAGCGGTCGCCGCGCCCCCGCCCGGGCCGCCACAGCCACGCCGGCGCGCCCCCTCTCGACCACGGCGATGACCGGCGCCGCCGCGCACGCCGCGACCGGCGGCGCGACGCCGGCGCCGACCGGCCCGCTGCCGACCGCGCCCGCAAGCGGCTCGGCGGCGGCCGCCGTCGGCGGCTCGAGCGGCCTGCTTCTGATCTTCCTCATCCTCGCGACCGCGGTGATCGTGTCCGGACCGCGGCGCGGCGGGCGCATGTTCCCGGCCGCCTGGCCGCTGCGCCCGTCTCCCTCGTTGCTGCTTCCCAGGCCGCCCGGCTGACCGCCGGCTCGTCCTCAAGAGAAGCAAGCACCTACGAAGGGAGAACAACCATGAAGCGCAAGGCATTGGCCCTGTGCGCGAGCGTCCTCGCGCTCGCCCTGACGCCGGCCGCCGCGCTCGCCTCCGACGGCGGCGCGACCGGCGGCGCGCTGGACCAGGTCCAGCAGGCCACGAACAGCAACAGCACCTCGCAGAGCGCCGACTCGACGGCGACGACCAAGCAGGTCAACGTCAACGCCCCGATCAGCGTCCTGAGCAAGGGCTCCAACAACGGCGACGTCAACCAGTCCAACAACGCCACGACCGTCGCCAAGTCCACCAACGACAACACCACCAACCAGAGCAACACCCAGAACCAGCAGGGCTCCGTGCAAGGCTCGGGCCACGGTGACGGCGGCGGCGGCGGCGGACTCGACCAGTCGCAGAGCGCGTCCAACTCGAACGACACCTCGCAGAGCGCGTCGAGCAACGCGCAGACCAAGCAGGTCAACGTCAACGCCCCGATCAGCGTCCTGAGCAAGGGCTCCAACAACGGCGACGTCAACCAGTCCAACAACGCCACGACCGTCGCCAAGTCCACCAACGACAACACCACCAACCAGAGCAACACCCAGAACCAGCAGGGCTCCGTGCAAGGCGGCAACGACCGTCACGGCGACTGCGGCGACTGCGGCCGCCGCCACGACGACCGCGGCGACTGCGGCCGCCGCCACGACGACCGCGGCGACTGCGGCCACCGCAACCACGGCAGCAACGACCACGGCAGCCCGTGCGGGCGCAAGCACGGCGACGGCTGCCGCCACCGCGACTGCGGCAACCCGTGCCACCGCAATTGCGGCAACCCATGCCAGGGCGACCACGGCAACCCGTGCCAGGGCGGCTGCGACAACCCGTGGCAGGGCGACTGGAGCGGCCTGCTGCCGGTCTGACCGCGTAGACCGGGAATAGAGGGCGTCCGCCACCGGACAGGCGGGCGCCCCACCCCGGTCCAGCCAGCCAGCGCGCCTGGACCTCAGCGCATTGAGGTCCTATCCCGGCGACGGCCCCCGCCGCCGCTGCGGGCTCACACGCCCGCGTAGTAGGAGCGCAGGCCGTCGAGCTGACCGGCCGGGATGACCGCCGCTCTGACGCGGTCGAAGTAGGCGGCGTCGTGCGTGAGCGTGTCGAGCTCGGGGATCGCCACCGGCTGCGTCTGCACCGCGTGCGTCAGCTCGGGGTGCCGCTGCGGGTCGTCCCACGGCTTGTCCGGCTGGAGCCCGACGAGCGCCTGCTCGCCACCCTCCCGGTCGATCGCGGCGGCGCGCGCGGCGGACGGCGCGCCGCGCGCCGCCTCGAGCGCGGCGACGACCTGCGGCCAGCTCATGTCGGCGTCCGGGATGCTGGGATCGCGCAAGTTGATCGCGCGTCTGAGCGTCGGACTGACGTCGATCGGCTCAGGCTCGACCGCGTTCGCGCCGCGCATCAGCTCGTCGGTCCCGTAGATCGGATAGCCGTTGACCGCGACGAGCAGGACGTCGGGCTCGGTGCTCTCGATCAGCGTGCGGTACGCGTCGTCTCTGCCGCGCGCGCTCATCGCGACGAAGTCGCCATGCAGCCCTCTGCGGAGGCGTCCGAGCCTGTCGCTCCAGCCGAGCGCGTCGGCCGGATTGCACGTCGCCATCCGGCACAGCTCGACGTCGCTGAACGCCCCGCCCAGCGCGGCTCTGTTGTGCAGGTCCGCGACCTTCAGCTCGCCGAGCAGGTGCTTGGAGCCCGAGGGGGACCAGTCGGCGCCGAGGCAGACCAGCATGCCCGCGGCCCGCGCCGCGACGACGTCGGTCGTCGCCCCGTAGAGCCAGATGTTCGAGAACGGCGACCAGATCACCGCGCCGCCGTGCGCGCTCCACTCGGCGAACTGCGGCGGGTGCAGCGCGGTCGCGTGGATGCCGAGGAACTTCGGCGCGAGCACGTCGTGGCTTCTGCACCCCTCGAAGTCGGCGATCAGTCTGTCGGAGGTGCCCTCGGCGAGGTGGTAGAGGAACGCATGGCCCTCCGCAAGGTCTCTCTTCGCGGCGGCGTACTGGGCGTCCTCGGTGAAGGCGCGCACGGACTGGTTGACGGTCGGTCTGCCGGTCCGGAACGTCTCGAACTCGACGTGGCGGACCATCGAGCCCTCGACCGGCCGCGCGACCTTCGCGCTGCCCTGGATCGCGGTCACCCCGCCGACGGCCGCCTTCGTCTCGACGTACTTGAGCACGGCCTTGCCGTCGGCGTGGCAGAGCGCGTTGGCGGGCAGCGAGATGTCGGGCTTGTAGTGCGGGTCGTTCGGCCACTGGTCGCGCGAGGTCCACGGTCTCGTGCGGTCTCTCACGATCCACAGCGGCAGGCAGTTGTACGCGATGTGGTTGTGGAGGTCGATCAGGCCCGGGTAGACGACACCGCCGGTGTCGACCGTCGTCGCGCCGTCGAAGCCGCTCGGGGCCGGGTCCGTGCGTCTCTGCACCGCCGCGATCGAGCCGTTGCGGTCGATGTAGAGCGCGCCGTCGGCGATCTCCGGCTGCGCGTCGTCGAACGTGACGAGGTGCCCGGTGACGACAAGCGGTCTGGGAAGCAGCGGGTCGGGCGGCGCGGGTCCTCTCGGCGGCATCGCCGGACCCTATCCACTTAAAAACTGTTTGACTACTGCTTGCTTTTCGAGCGATCGAGCACGTAGGGTCCGGAGCGATGACGCACCAGTTCGACCCAGGACCGGTCGCCGAGCCGTTCCGCTCGCTCGCGCAGGACTACCCCGGCGCGGAGGCCTATCCGGCCGACGCCTTCCGCGTCGAGTGGGGGCCGATCTTCCACCGCGGCCGTCTCGACAGCAGCGCGCGCGTGCTCGTGGTCGGGCAGGACCCGGCCGCCTCCGAGGACGTCACGCGCCGGATCCTCGTCGGCGCCGCCGGTCACCGCATCCAGGGCTTCCTCGCGAAGCTCGGGATCGACACGAGCTACGTCATGATCAACACGTTCCTGTACTCGGTCTACGGCCAGCAGGGCGGCGAGAGACACAAGGAGGACGCGGCGATCGTCGCCTACCGCACGCGCTGGCTCGAGGCGCTGCTCGCGGGCGGCGCGATCGAGGCGGTGATCGCGCTCGGCGCGCTCGCCGACGACGCGTGGACGCAGTACCTCATCAGAGCCCCCAGCGCCGCCGGACTCCCCTACGCGCACATCACGCACCCGACGCAGCCCGAGAGCAGCTCGGGCGGCGACGCGAGAAGACTCGCCGCCGCCACGAGCGCGCTGCTCGCCAACTGGAACGCGGCGCTCCAGCACCTGCACCCGCAGATCGCCCAGCCGGACGTGAGACGACCGCTGGTCCCCTACGGCAGCGCGTGGGCCGCCGGCGACCTCGCCGAGATCCCCGAGCAGGACCTGCCGCCCGGCCTGCCCGCGTGGATGCGCTCGCCCGCCGCGTGGGCACAGCGCACGGGCTCGACGCCCGCGCAGAAGCGCGCGACGATCACCGTCACGATTCCGGCCGGCTCGTGACCAGCGCGCGCAGCGTCGCGCGCTCCTCGGCGCAGGCGGGGCAGCCGTCGAGGTGGGCGGCCATTCCGGGGACGGCGGCCTCCGCGTCCGCGGGGCCGGTGCGCAGCTCGAGTTCGACGTAGCGGTCGAGCTGGTCGAAGCACTGCTCGCACGTCACCTCCGGCCCGGCCGGGCCGAGCAGGCGGCGGACGCGGTCGTCGAGGCGCTCGCTCATCGGGGGGACTCCTGGTCGTCGGCGGCGCCCGGGGCGAAGCCGCGCGCGGCGAGCGCGGCGCGCAGCCGTCTGCGGGCGTCGTGGAGCGTCTTGTAGAGCGCGCCGCGGGTCGTGCCGAGCCGCTCGGCGAGCACGTCGATCGGGACGCCGTCGAGCGTGACCGCGACGAGCACGCGGCGCTGATGGCTCGTCAGGTCGGCCTCGATCGCGTCGCGCAGCGCGCCGAGGAGCTCGCGCCGCTGCGCCTGCTCGCCCGGCGAGGCGCCGTCGTCGGAGAGCGCGAGCCAGCCGTCGTGCTCGAGCGGGATCTCGCGCCTCTGCCACGCGTGGCGGCGGAGCGCGACCGAGGCCTCCAGCACGGCGAACTTGTACGCCCACGTCGTGAAGCGGCTCTCGCCGCGGAAGCTGTCGAGCTTGGCGAGCACTGCGACGAGCGCGTCGTCGGCGCTCTGCTGCGCGAGGTCCTCGCGGTGCTCGCGCAGGCGCCCGCCGCCGCCGCTCGCGCGCCGCACCGTGAAGCGCGCCGCGCGCAGCAGCAGCGCGTGCAGGTCGGCGACGGCCCGCTCGTGCGCGGGGCCGCCGGCGCGCAGCGGCGCAAGCCAGCGCTCGGCGTCGTCGGCGGGCGCGGCCGGCGCCGCGACGGCGCGCGGCGCCACCGCGTCGGATGCGGTCGGGCGGCTCAGCATTCGGGTCCCGCGTCGAGCGGGGCGACGATCCGCTCCGCCAGCCCCGGCGGGCAGCCGCGGTCGATCAGCTCGAGCAGCGCGTGCAGGTCCCAGCGGCCGTCCTGCGCCAGCCGCTGCGCTCGCTCGCGCTCGAAGCCCGCCTCGACGAGCTGCTCGCGCCGCCATGCGCGCACCGCGGCGTTGTCGTTGGGTCTGACGCCGGTTTCCGGATGGGACCTCATACCGCGTAAGTGTCGTCGCAGGCGACATTTCTTACTCGCCGGGCGAGGCCGGTAAGACCGTGAGCCGGTGCGACGCGTAGGAGTCGAACGTCCTTTCGATCCGAAACGGAGTCACCCATGGAGTCCGCAGCCCTTCCCCGCCCCGGCACCGCCGATGCGATCCGCTCGGCCGCACGGACCGACGACGCCGGCTACCAGGCCTTCCTGCTGCTGCGCATCGGCTTCGCCGTCGCGCCGATCGCCTTCGGCCTCGACAAGTTCTTCAACCTGCTGGTGCACTGGCCGAAGTACCTCGCGCCGTGGATCGACCACATCGTGCCCGGGACAGCGCAGCAGGCGATGTACGCGGTCGGCGCGATCGAGATCGTCGCGGGAATCGTCGTCGCGGTGAAGCCGCGCTTCGGCGGGCCGCTCGTCGCCGCGTGGCTCGCAGGGATCGTCGTCAACCTGCTGACCTACTTCGGCTACTACGACATCGCGCTGCGCGACTTCGGCCTGATGCTCGGCGCGCTCGCGCTCACGCGCCTGGCCTGGCACTACGACCGCTAGCCGGTCCGCCGTCCGCCTCGTCCGCGACCACGCGGGCGAGGCGGGCCGCCAGCTCGCCGAGCGCCGGCAGGTTGGCGCGCGTGAGCCGCTCGAGCGCACGGGCGCCGTCGGCGGTGAGCGCGAGCCGCACCTGACGGTGGTCGCGCTCGTCGCGCGTGCGCTGCGCCAGGCCGAGCTGCTCGGCGCGCTGCGCCAGCTCGACGGCGGTGTGGTGGCGGACGTCGAGCGCGGCCGCCGCCTCGCCGATCGTCGGCCCGGGATCGCTGGTCGCGCCGGCTCCCCGGATCGCGAGCAGAAGCTGGTGCAACGACGGCGTGAGCCCGGCGTCGTGCGCGACCGCCTCGCTGTGGCGCAGGAAGCGGCGCAGCTCGATGCGGAACGCGAGCAGGCGCTCGTAGTCGGCGTCTACGAGTCTGCGGCGCGTCACGGTCCGCCGCGCGCCGGCAGCAGGGCGGTGAGCGGCGCAAGCCGGCGCGGGGAGAGCGGCCGCTCCCGGTGGCGCTCCTCGACGAGCGCGCGCTCGTGCGCAGCGAGCAGGTCGAGCTGGCCGACCTGTCCCACGACGCGCCCTGGGTCCTCGCGGGTGACGACGCGCAGCGCCCCGTGGCCGCTGGCGAGCATGCGGTCGGCGGCGGCGCGCAGCGTCTCGTCCGGGTGCGCGACGATCGGCACGGACGCCAGCGTGGCGAGCGCGTCGGACGGCTCGTCGTCGAGCGCGCGCATGACGTCGCGCACGAACAGCGCCTGAAGCGGGTCGACCTCGTACTCGCGGCTGACGTGGTAGCCGCGGCGCGCGATCTTCTCGGTCAGGATCGAGCGCTTGAGCGCCAGCACGCTGGCGAGGTGCGCGAGCCCGCATGCCAGCAGCAGCGGCAGCAGCGCCCCGACGTCGCGCGTCAGCTCGAGCGCGAAGACGATGCTCGTCAGCGGCGAGCGCATCACGCCCGCCATCGCCGCCGCCATCCCGAGCAGCGCCCATGTGCCGTGGTCGGCGCCCGGCAGCACCGCGCCGAGCAGGCCGCCGAGCGCGGCGCCCAGCATCAGCAGCGGCGCGAGGATCCCGCCGCTCGTGTTCGAGCCGAGCGCGATCGCCCACACGGCGAGCTTGCAGACGAGCAGCAGCGCGAGCGCGCCGAGCGCGAGCTTCCCCGCCAGCTCGGCGCGGATCGTGCCGTAGCCGGGGCCGAGCACGCGCGGGTCGAGCAGGCCGCCGATCCCGACGACCAGCCCGCCGAGCGCCGGCCACCACGCCCAATGCAGGGGAAGGCGCGCGAACGCGTCCTCGGCGGCATAGACGCAGCGCGTCATCGCCCACGCGAGCGCGCCACAGGCGAGTCCGACGAGCAGCGCGCCGGGGAGCATCGCCGGCGGCACCTGCGCGAGCGCGTGCACGGGGAACAGCGGGGTCGGGTGCACGAGGCCGGCGCGCGCGAGCGCCTCGCGCGCCGCCTCGGCGCTCGCGGCGGCGAACGCGACCGGCAGCAGCGAGCGCGGGCGCCACTCGAACAGCAGCAGCTCGACCGCGAGCAGCACCGCGGCGACTGGCGTGCCGAAGACCGCCGTCATCCCGCCGGCGGCGCCCGCGACGAGCAGGCTGCGGCGTTCGGCGCCGGTCAGATGGAGGAGCTGGCCGGCGATCGAGCCGACCGCGCCGCCGGTGACGATGATCGGCCCCTCGGCGCCGAACGGTCCGCCCGTGCCGATCGAGATCGCGCTCGACAGCGGCTTGAGCACGGCCAGCCGCGGCTCCATGCGGCTGCCGCGCAGGAGGATCGTCTCGATCGCCTCGGGGATCCCGTGCCCGCGGATCCGCTCGGAGCCGAAGCGCGCCATCGCGCCGATCGCGAGCCCGCCGGCGACCGGCACGAGCACGCTGGCGAGGCCGAGCGCGTGCGGGTCGGGCGCGCTCAGGGCGACGCTCCAGCGGCCGGCGTAGGCGAGGTTCGTGATCAGGCCGATCAGGTCGAGCAGCGCGAGCGCGACGCCAGTCACCGCCACGCCGATCAAGGCCGCGAGCGCCACGAGCCGCAACAGCGCCGGCGTGACGGCGAAGTCCGCCAGCGCCCGCTCAGGGCTGTCGAGGGGCCGCAGATCCGGGATCGCGACCGCGTCCTCGGGCAGCTCGTGGTCATGCAGCGTCGTCGTTCGCACGGCCGGGGATTTGTATCGGATACCGATATTCCTCGCCGGCCCGTGGCCCCCCGAGCCCGCCGCCCCTCGATCTACGATCATCCGGCGCAAAAGCCACGGCCGCGGCGACGACAGGAGGCAGCAGATGGCGACAGCCGAAGGCGCGCAGGCGCCCGCACAGCAGCACCTGGACCCGTTGCGACACCACAAGCACTACACCGACAGCCGGCACGGGGCCTCCCCCTATGCCGGCGGGTCCAGCTTCATGGAGCGCGTCGCGGAGGCGGTCGCGAGCGGGATGGGGACCGTCGGCTTCCTCCTCGTCAGCTCGGCGGTGATCCTGGGCTGGGTGCTGAGCAACCACGTCGTGAAGTTCCTCAGCAACTCGTGGCACGGGCTGCTGCACGGGACCGGCTTCGACCCGGCGCCGTTCATCCTGCTCAACCTCGTCTTCAGCGCCGTCGCCTTCTACACCGGCGCGCTCGTGATCATCGCCCAGAAGGCGCAGACGCGGACCGACAAGGCCAATGAGGAGGCGGCCGCGAGCCATCGCGACGAGCTGGCCGAGTTCCAGACGGACCTGCTCCAGCGCAACACGGACCTGACCGAGCAGATCCACACGCTCGCCGAGCAGCTCAGCGCGCTCACGGGCGAGGTCCATCGGGCGATCTGCCGGCACGACGCGGCGGCGGCCGCGGCGCCAGAGTCGTAGCGGTTCTCGCGGGCTGTCGAAACGCGACCGCTTGCGGCGTCAAGGAAGATGAGGCCGCAGAAGCGAGGCGGCGAAGCCCGAACGACGAAGGAGGGGCCATGCCCCAGTACGCGCTCCTGATGTACCACTCCGCCGAGAACTACCCGCCGGCCGACCAGATGGCCGAGCTGCACCAGCGCTGGCAGCAGTTCGCGCAGGACCTCACGGAGGCCGGCGCGCTCGTCTCCAACCAGGGCCTGAGAGGCGTCGAGGCGTCGACGACCGTGCGCGTGCGCGACGGCGAGACCCAGCTCACCGACGGTCCCTTCGCCGAGACGAAGGAGCACTTCGCCGGCGTCTTCCTGATCGAGGCCGACGACCTCGACGGCGCGCTCGGATGGGCGGCGCAGATGCCGAGCGCGAGCTACGGCGCGGTCGAGGTGCGACCGGTCTGGGGATGAGCGGCGACGTCGCCGACGCCGTCGAGCGCGCCTTTCGCGAGGCGCGCCCGGCGGCGCTCGCGACGCTGATCCGCCACGTCGGCGACTTCCAGCTCGCCGAGGACGCGATGCAGGACGCCTTCGCGGCCGCCGTCGCGAGCTGGCCGCGCGACGGCGTGCCGGCGAACCCCGGCGGCTGGATCGCCGTCACGGCGCGTCGGCGCGCGATCGACCGGCTGCGCCGCGCCCGCGCCACCGCCGACCGCGCCGCGCGGCTCGCCGAGCTGGCCCGGCTCGACGCGCAGGCGCATCACGGCGAGGACCCCGCCGAGGAGAGCATGGTCGGCGACGACCGCCTGCGGCTGATCTTCACCTGCTGCCACCCGGCGCTGGCGCTCGACGCGCGCGTCGCGCTCACGCTCAAGGCGCTCGGCGGCCTGACCACGGCCGAGATCGCGCGCGCGTTCCTCGTCGGCGAGGCGACGATGGCGCAGCGGCTCGTGCGCGCCAAGCGCAAGATCGCCGACGCGCGCATCCCCTACCGGATACCGCCCGACGAGGCGCTGCCCGAACGGCTGCGCGGCGTGCTGTCGGTGCTCTACCTGATTTTCAACGAGGGCTACGGCGCGGCCGCCGGCGAGCGGCTCGTGCGCGGCGAGCTGTGCGCCGAGGCGATCCGGCTCGGCCGCCTGCTCGCGCGGCTGATGCCCGACGAGCCCGAGGTCCTCGGGCTGCTCGCGCTGATGCTGCTGCACGACGCGCGCCGCGGCGCGCGCGTCGACGACCACGGCGCCTACGTCGCGCTCGACCGTCAGGACCGCTCCCGCTGGGACGCCGGCCGCGCCGCCGAGGGCCTGCGCGCGCTGGAGACGGCGCTGCGCCTCCGCCGCCCCGGCGCCTACCAGCTCCAGGCCGCGATCGCCGCGCTGCACGTGCAGGCGCCGAGCGCGGCCGCGACCGACTGGGCGCAGATCGCCGACCTCTACGCGGCGCTCGCGCGGATCGCGCCGACTCCGGTCGTCGCGCTCAACCGCGCCGTCGCGGTCGGCTTCGCGCAGGGGCCGCGCGCCGGGCTCGCGCTGCTGGAGCCGCTGCTGGAGGAGCCGGCGCTCGCGCGCTACCAGCCGCTGCACGCCGCGCACGCCGGTCTGCTCGAGCGCGCCGGCGAGCGCGCCCGCGCGGCCGACGCCTACCGCCGCGCGCTCGCGCTCAGCGCCAACGACGTCGAGCGCGCCGAGCTGGAGCGCCGGCTCGGCGCGCTCTGATCGCCGCGACCTCTCCTAGCGCTCGATCGACCTGCCCGCGCTGCGCACAACCTTGCGCAGGAAGTCGTACTGGACGTGGACGAGCTTGTCGGCCATGTCCATCGCGGCGCCGACGACCGTCTCCCGCTCCGCCGTCTCCGCCGTCTCGGGCGGCAGCGTGCGGTCGACGGTCGCGACGAACTTCTTCACGGCCTGGATCGCCGCCCGCTGGCCGTCCTCGATCTCCTGGAAGACGTCCTCGGACAGCTTCCCGGCGCGGGCGGCGGGACCGCGCCGCGTGTGGTGCCGCGGCGGCCGCGTCCGCGCGCGCTCGTCCGCCGCGTCCTCGGTCTGCGTCCTTGTCGCTGGCATCGTCGCTCCTCTCGGTTGCCGAAGGCCAGATGATCACTGGCGTTCATCTGCTACCGACGGTACGGACGCCGACGCGCCGGTCCATCCGCGAAAAGCCGCGCGCAGGGCGCACAGAACCCGCAGACCTCGCCGCTACGCCTCCGAGTACGCCGGCTCGGCGCCCGGCGCCAGCTCGCCCTCGGGCGCGTGACCGTGCGCCATCGCCGGATGCGCGCCCGGCTTCAGCACCGTCAGCGCGACGACGATCGCCACGAGCACGAGCCCCGCGCCGACGAGGTAGGCGAGGTGGAAGCCGCCGTTGAGCGCCGCCGCCGCCGACTCGTGCCGGCCGAGCAGCGTGCTCGTGCGGTCGGCCGCCAGCGTCGCGAGCACCGCGAGCCCGATCGCCCCGCCGATCTGCGGCGTGGTGTTCGCCAGCCCCGAGGCGAGCCCGGCGTCGCTCGGCGTCGCGCCCGACATCGCGAGCTGCATCAGCACCGGGAACGCGAGCCCAGCGCCGAAGCCGAAGATCAGCATGATCGGCAGCAGGTCCACCACGTAGCTGCCGTGCACCGGGGTGCGCGCGAACAGCAGCATCGCGGCGCCGATCGCCAGCAGGCAGACGATGACGATCGGCCGCGCGCCGAAGCGCATGCTGACCGGACCCGAGACGCGCAGCGACATCGTCCCCATCACGATCGTGCCGGGCAGGAACGCGAGCCCCACCTCGAGCGGGTCGTAGCCGAGGATCCGCTGGAGGTAGAGCGCGCCGAGGAAGAACATCCCGAACATCCCGACGACGAGCAGTCCGAGCACGAGGTTGGCGCCGCTGACGTTGCGCGAGCGGAACAGCCGCAGCGGCATCAGCGGGTTGTCGATCAGCGCCTGGCGCAGCACGAACGCGCTCAGCAGCACGAGCGAGCCGGCGCCGAAGGCGAGCACCTGCCACGAGCCCCAGCCCTTGTCGCTCACCTGGAGGATCGCGTAGACGCCCACCATCAAGCCGCCCGTCATCAGCACCGCGCCCGGCACGTCGGCGCCCGCTCTCAGGCCGATGCCCGGCCGCGCCGGGACGAGCCGTCGTGCGAGAAACGCCGTCGCGATGCCGATCGGCACGTTGATGAAGAAGATCCAGTGCCAATTGATCGACTGCGTCAGCAGGCCGCCGAGCAGCAGCCCGATCGAGCCGCCGGCGGAGGCGACGAAGCCGTAGACGCCGATCGCCTTCGCCTGATCGCGCGGCTCGGGGAACATCGTCACGATCATCCCGAGCACGACCGCGGAGGCGAGCGCGCCGCCGATCCCCTGCACGAAGCGCGCGCCGATCAGCAGCCCCTGGCTGTCGGACAGCGCGCACAGCAGCGAGGCGCCCGTGAAGACGCCGATGCCGACGAGGAAGACGAGGCGGTGGCCGAGCAGGTCGCCGATGCGGCCGCCGAGCAGCAGCAGGCCGCCGAACGCGATCAGATAGGCGTTGACGACCCACGCGAGGTTCGTCTGAGAGAAGCCGAGGCCGGTCTGGATCGAGGGCAGCGCGACGTTCACGACGGTCACGTCGAGCACGATCATCAGCACGCCGACGCACAGCACGTACAGCGCCAGCCAGCGATGTCGGTCGGTGCTGTGAGCGGGGATCTGTGCGGCGGTCATGGGGGGCTCCTCGGTCGTCGGCGTCCGGAGGGATATATCACATGGTTGGGAAATCCGACCTGAAAGTTGGACAATCCTAAGGTTTGATAGGATCCGCCTATGAGCGGAAGGCGCAGCTACGGTGACGCGTGCGGCATCGCCCGCGCGCTGGACGTCGTCGGCGAGCGCTGGGCGCTGATGGTCGTGCGCGAGCTGATGCTCGGCCCCAAGCGCTTCACCGACCTGCGCGCCGGCCTGCCGCACGTCAGCGCCGACGTGCTCGCGCAGCGCCTGCGCGACCTCGAGCATGCCGGGATCGCCGACCGGCGCAAGCTGCCGCCGCCCTACGCGGCGCAGATTTACGAGCTGACCGCCTCCGGTCGCGCGCTCGAGCCGGTGCTGCTCGAGCTGGGTCGCTGGGGCGGCGCGAACGCCCCGCCGCCGTGCAGCGGCATGTGCATGAGCCTCGACGCGCACATCCTCTCGCTGCGCACGCTGTTCGACCCCGCGCGCGCCGGCGCCTTCGCCGCGCGCGTGGAGCTGCGCCTCGGCGAAGAGCGCTTCGGCGTGACGATCGCGCACGGCCGGATCGAGACCGCGCGCGGCGAGCTGCCGGGCGCCGACGCGGCGATCGAGACCGATCCGCGCACGCTGATCGACGTCCTCCACGGCCACCGCCCGCTCGCCGCCGCGCTCGGCGACGGCACCCTGCGCCTGCACGGCGACAAGCGCGCGGCGCGACGCTTCACGACGCTGTTCCCGCTGCCGGCGCCGGCGCACGCGGCAGCGTGACGAACCTCACAGAGCGTCCGTGAGCTGGCGCACAGACGCGCCCGCGCGCGTGACCTACGGTGCTCGTACCAACCCAACGACACCAGAGGGAACGCCCATGCTCCGTCAGCTCCGGGCTCTGTTCCGCACCGAGAGCCCGCTCCCCGCTCACCTGCACTACCACCTCGACGACAACGGCCACGAGTTCATCTGCGACGAGTCGCGCTGCCGTCCCGCGAGGCCCGACCTGTACGCGATGCCGTACCTGCCGCGGCCCTGAGCCGCCGATCAGCGCCGCCGCAGCTCCCAGCGCACGAGCAGCGCCACGGTCAGGATCAGCAGCAGGGCGATCAGCCAGGTCGCTTCGCTGCCGTGTCCGAGCGGCGGCGGCAGCGGGTCGAGCCCGGAGGCGCCGGCTCCGCCGCCGGACGCGACCGCAGCCTGCACCGCGCCGCGGGCGTCGCTCGGCGCGGCTCCGTCGACGAACGCTCCTCTCCCGCTCGCGCCGCTCAGCGCGGCGGGACCGAGGAGCGCCGCCAGCGGCGTGCCCGCCGCCGCGGGCGCGCCGCACGCACCCGCCGCGCCGAGCGCCGTCAGGCGGCGCAGGCCGGCGCGCTCGAGCTGGCCGACGCGTGCTGCGCCGATCGCGAGACGGCGCGCGACCTGCGAGCGCGAGAGCGCCGCCCCCGAGTCGAGCCCGGCGCGCAGCGCGAGCACGCGGCGCTCCCGCGGCGTGAGGGCGTCGAGGCAGCCGCGATAGCGCGCGACCGTCTGCTCCAGCCGCCGCTGTGCCCGGGCGGCCGGCGTGCGGTTCGCGGACGCGGTCGAGCGAGAGCCGTCGCGGGCAGCCGCCTGCCGTTCGCCGGAGCCGACGGCGACGCCTCCGACCGCGGCCGCCGCCGACCCGGTCGGGGTGGCGCCGGCGGCGCCGGCCGCCGCGCCGCCGCCCGAGCCGCCCGACGTCGACGCGGCGCTGCCGCCAGCGCCCGGCAGCGCCGGCGCAGATGGCCCAGACGGCATCGGCAGCGACGGCGGCTGACCCGCTGAGGGCGGCAGCGACGGCGGCGGCTTCGGCGCCGGCACGGGCGGCGGGCTCGGCAGCGCGGGCGCGGGGGCAGGAGGCGTGGGGACGGACGGTGTGGGAACCGAAGGCGTCGGAACAGACGGCGTGGTCACAGACGGGACGGTCACGCTCGGCACCGTGACGCTCGGCACGGTGACGCTGGGCGTCCTGATGGTCGGCACGGCCACGCTCGGCAGGGTGAGCGAGGGCACTGTCACTGCCAGTGTCGCCGCGAGGCGCAGCAACCGCGGGCCTCTCATTCCGCCTCCTTTCCGTGCCCACCGGAACTACCGCGCCCCCGCCTTGCCCAAACGGCCGCGTACGCGCCAGCTCGGCGGCGCGAACCTTCCCACGTCTGTGTCAAGGTTGGCAGTCCCGCTGCTAGGATCGCCGCAATGCGCGATTACCTCGATGCGATCCGGCGGCGAATCGTCGTGTTCGACGGCGGGATGGGTGCGACCCTCGAGCAGTTCGACCTGACCCAGGCCGACTACGGCGGCCTGGAGGGCAAGTGCCACGAGGCGCTCGTGCTCCACCGCCCCGACGTGATCGAGGGCGTCCACGCCGCGATGCTCGACGCCGGCGCGCAGGTGGTCGAGACGGACACCTTCCAGGCGTCGCGCCTGAAGCTCGACGAGTGGGGCCTCGGCGAGCACACGCGCGAGATCAACGTCAAGGCGGCCGAGATCGCGCGCAGAGCGGCCGGGGAAGACCGCTTCGTCGCCGGCTCGATCGGCCCGACCGGCTTCCTGCCCGCCTCCGACGACCCGACGCTCGGCAACATCTCCTTCCGCGCTCTGGTCGACGTGTTCGCCGAGCAGGCCGGCGGCCTGATCGAGGGCGGCGCCGACCTGCTGATCATCGAGACCGCGCAGGACATCCTTGAGGTCAAGGCGGCGATCTTCGGCGCGCGCGAGGCGTTCAAGGCGACCGGCAGGCGCCTGCCGATCCAGTGCTCGGTCAGTCTCCTGCCGAACGGCGGCAAGATGCTGCTCGGGACCGACATCGACGCGGTCCTCACCACCCTCACCGCGCTCGGCATCGACGTGATCGGGCTCAACTGCTCGACGGGCCCCGAGGACATGCGCGACGCGATCCGCTTCCTCGGCGAGCTCTCCCCGATCCCGGTCCACTGCATCCCCAACGCGGGCCTCCCCCTCCAGGGTCCCAACGGCGAGACGATCTTCCCGGAGGAGCCCGAGCCGCTCGCCGCGACGCTCGGCGAGTTCGTCGAGCGCTACGGCGTGAGCATCGTCGGCGGCTGCTGCGGCACGACGCCCGAGCACATCCGCGCGATCGCCGAGCGCGTGAAGGACCTCACGCCGTCGACTCGGCCGGCTGCCCGTCCCCCCCACGTCTCCTCGATGATCGCCGCCGCCCTGCTCGCGCAGGAGCCGCGCCCGACGATCGTCGGCGAGCGCGTCAACTCGCAGGGCTCGCGCAGGGCGAAGGAGCTGCTGCTCGCCGACGACTACGACGGCCTGCTCCAGATCGCCGAGGGCCAGGTGGACGGCGGCGCGCACGTGCTCGACCTGTGCGTCGCGCTGACCGAGCGCCAGGACGAGGCCGAGCAGATGCGACAGCTCGTCAAGAAGGTCTCGCTGTCGCTGCCGGCGCCGATCCAGGTCGACTCGACCGAGCCGGAGGTGATGCAGACCGCGCTCGAGCAGATCCCCGGCCGCGCGATCGTCAACTCCGTCAACCTGGAGGCGGGTCGCGACAAGCTCGACAAGGTCGTCCCCCTGTGCCTGGAGCACGGCGCCGCGCTGATCGCGCTGACGATCGACGAGCAGTCGATGGGCAAGACTGCGCAGCGCAAGCTCGACATCGCCCAGCGCATCCACGGCTACGTCTGCGACGAGCACGGGATGGACCCGCGGCTGCTGATCTTCGACGCGCTCACGTTCACGCTCGCGACCGGCTCGGACGAGTTCAAGGACTCCGCGATCGAGACGATCGAGGGGATCCGCAGGATCAAGGCCGAGCTGCCGGGCGTGCTCACCTCGCTCGGCGTCAGCAACGTCTCGTTCGGCTTCGGCAGAGCCGCGCGCGAGGTTCTCAACTCCGTCTTCCTGCACCACTGCGTCGAGGCCGGACTCGACCTCGCGATGGTCCACCCCGCGGACATCACGCCCTATGCCGAGATCCCGGAACTGGAGCGCGAGCTGGCCGACGACCTCGTCTTCAACCGCCGCGAGGACGCGACCCAGCGCTTCATCGAGCACTTCGAGTCCAAGGGCGAGTCGGCCGAAGAGGAAGCGGACGACCCGACCGCCGGCATGGAGCCCGAGGAGGCGCTCCATTTCCACGTCCTTCGCCGCAAGAAGGACGGCGTCGAGGACTGGATCGACCGCTCGGTCGAGAAGATCGGCGCCGTCCCGACGCTGAACGACGTCCTCCTGCCCGCGATGAAGGAGGTCGGCGACAAGTTCGGCGCCGGCGAGCTGATCCTGCCGTTCGTGCTCCAGTCCGCCGAGGTGATGAAGAAGGCCGTCGCCCAGTTGGAGCGCTACCTCGACCGCATCGAGGGCTACACGAAGGGCACCGTTGTGGTCGCGACCGTCTTCGGCGACGTGCACGACATCGGCAAGTCGCTCGTCAACACGATCCTGACGAACAACGGCTACACGGTCGTCGACCTCGGCAAGCAGGTGCCGATCTCGACGATCCTCGACGCCGCGCAGGAGCACAGAGCGACCGCGATCGGCCTCTCCGCCCTGCTCGTCTCGACCTCGAAGCAGATGCCGCTGTGCGTACAGGAGCTGCACGAGCGCGGGCTCGGGTTCCCCGTGCTCGTCGGCGGCGCGGCGATCAACCGCGACTTCGGCCTGCGCATCCTCTACCCGCACGGGACCGAGGACGACGCGATCTACGAGCCCGGCGTCTTCTACTGCAAGGACGCGTTCGAGGGGCTGGCGAAGATGGATCAGCTCGTGGACGCCGACGCGCGCGCGGCGCTCGTCGCGAAGACGCGCGAGGCGGCCAGGACGCTGCGCGAGAAGCCGGTCGTCGTGGACGACGCGCCGCCGGTCACCGACAGCTCGGTGCGCTCGGCCGCGCGCACCGACGTGCCCGTGCCGACGCCGCCGTGGTGGGGCGTGCGCGAGGTCGAGGTCGCAATGGACCAGGTCTACCGCCACCTCGACACGCACGTGCTGTTCAAGCTCCACTGGGGCGGGCGCGGCGTGAAGGGCGAGGCGTGGCGCGAGCTGGTGCAGGGCGACTTCCAGCCGCGGCTGGAGCGCATGTGGCGCGAGCAGACCTACTTGCACCCGCGCGCGAAGCTCGGCTACTTCCCCGCCGCCGGCGACGGCAACGAGGTCGTCGTGTTCGACCCCGAGGACCGCGAGCGCGAGCTCTGCCGGCTCGTGTTCCCGCGCCAGCCGCGCCACGACCGCATCTGCATCGCCGACTTCTACCGGCCGCTCGACCGCGACGAGCGCGACGTCGTCGCGCTCCAGGTCGTCACCGCCGGCGACGAGGTCACCGAGCTGATGGCGCGCTTGGAGCGAGAAGGCGAGTTCGCCGAGCAGCTCTTCGTCCACGGGCTCGGCGTGCAGACGGCCGAGGGCATGGCCGAGTGGCTGCACGCAAGAGTCCGCAGCGATCTCAAGATCGACCTCGACCAGGGGCGCCGCTACTCGTGGGGCTACCCCGCGTGCCCGGACCAGTCCGAGCACGAGAAGGTCTTCGCGCTGCTCGACGCGGCCTCGATCGGCATGCGCCTGTCCGGCGGCTACGCGGTCGAGCCCGAGCAGTCGACCGTCGCGATCGTCGCCCACCACCCGCAGGCCGTCTACTTCGGCATGAGAAGCGGGTTCCTGCCGAAGGACAAGGCGCCGGACGACATCATCGCGGGCAGCGACCGCGACCCCTCGCTGTTCGACGGGGAGCCGCGCGAGGGCGCCGTCGAGGCCGAGGCGGTCGAGCGCGCGCCCGACGCCGCCGGCGTGGACTGAGACGTATCAGCGCGCCTCCGTCCGGGCATACGTCGCATGACCGGCGACGACCGAAGGAGGACGCGATGGCGGACGAGGCGCTGTTCGTAGGCTGGGGACCGGTGGTGCGCGGCCGCGAGCAGGTGGCGCTCGACGTCTTCCAGGAGACGCTCGAGTTCTGGGGCCAGCAGCAGCGCGACGGGCAGATCGAGGGGTTCGAGCCGTTCCTGCTCCAGCCGCACGGCGGCGGGCTGGGCGGCTTCATGCTGATCCGCGGCCAGCGCGCCAAGCTGGACGAGCTGAGCGCGAGCGAGCCGTTCACGCGCGTGCTGGCGCGCGCGGGCATGGTCGTCGAGGAGCTGGGCGTCGTGCGCGCCTACGGCGGCGAGGCGCTCGGCCGGCAGATGGCCGCCTTCCAGGCGGCGTCCAACGATCTGGCCGCCGCCTAGCCGGCGGCCCGACCGCGTGCGGGCGGGGCGCCGCCGCGCCGCCCGCTACGCCTCGGAGGCGGCGGCCTGCGTCGTCGCCTCTGCGCGCGTGCGCAGCTCGACGGGGGCCGTCTGGATCGCGCGCAGGCGCACGTCGCGCCACGAGAGCCCCTCTTTCACGAGCGCGGGCATCCCCATCACGACCGCGGTCGCGATCTCGACCGCCTGGAGGATGATCCCGTAGCCGAGCGCGTCCGTCTGCGAGACGCCGTAGCCGCCGCTCAGCACGACCACGCACGCCGCCTGGAAGATGCCGAGGTTCGACGGCGTCGCCGGCAGCACAGCCGTCACGTTGACGGCGAACAGCACCGCGGCGGCCGCGCCGATCCCGGCCTGATGGTCGAGCCCGAGCGCGACGAGCAGCGTGTAGCAGGAGAGCCACTGGAGCGCCCACGCCGCAAGCTGCGCGGCGACCGCCGTGCCGCCGAGCTTCGGGTCGCGGAAGACGGCGAGCCCGGCGCGCACGCGCGCGAGCGCGTCGCGCGCCTGCCCGGTCAGCTCGCGCAACTTGGCGAAGCGCGAGCGCCGCCCGGCGCTCAGCAGCGGGGGCGCGAGCAGTACCACGGCCAGCAGCACGAGCGGCACCGTCGCCACGACGATCAGCGCGCTGTGGTGGTTGGAGAACAGTCTCACGCTCGAGAACGTGACGATCCCGAGCAGCAGCAGCGCGAGCAGGTTCACGAACGTCTGCGAGACGATCGTGCCGAGCACGATCGGCAGGTGCTCGCGCGGACGCCCGGTGCGGCGCGCGACGATCAGCGCGCGCGAGGGCTCGCCGAGGCGCGCCGGCAGGGTCGCGCTCATCAGCACGCCGATGAAGGTCCCCTGCATCGCGTCGCGCATGCGCACCCGCCCGCGCGGGATCGCCGCCTTCAGGATCGCGTGCCAGGAGAGGGCGCGCACCGCCATCGCCGAGCACATCGTTCCGAGCCCGACGAGCACCCATACGGGGCTGGAGCCGAGCAGCGTCGTGACGATCGCGTGGACGCCGATGCGCCGGAAAGCGAGCACCGTGCCGACGATCGCGAGCGCCGCGAACGCGAGCATCGCGGCGCGGCGGACGAGCGCGAGCACCGGCCGGCGCGCGCCCGCGGGCGGCGGCGGCTCGAGGCTCGGCAGGCGCTGCGGGCGCACGCGCGGCTGCATGTCGGCGGGCTTGGCGCCGACGCGGACCGCCGCGCGCTGGACGGCGCCCTGCGGCGCCGGCGTCGCAATCGCGTCCTCGTAGGCGCCGAGCACTTCGTGCGCGATGCGGCTCCAGGCGAAGCGCTCGGCGTGCGCCGCCGCCGCCTGCGCCATCGCGACGCGCCGCTCGGGCACGTGCCAGAGGTCGCGCAGCGTCTCGGCGAGCGCAGTCGCGTCGCCCCGCGGCACGAGCAGTCCGTCGACGCCGTCGCGCACGACGTCGCGGTAGCCCGCGATGTCGGAGGCGACGACCGGGGTGCCCGCCGCGAAGCCCTCCGTCAGCACCATCCCGAAGCTCTCGCCCCCGAGCGACGGCGCGCACAGCACGTCGGCCGCCGCCAGCACGCGCTGCTTCTCCGCGTCGTCGACGCGCCCGAGCACCGTCACGCCGCCGTCGTCCAGCAGCAGCGGGCGCACCTCGTCGCGGTTGGCGCCGACGACCGTCAGCTCGACGGGGATGTGCTCGCGCAGCGCCTCGAACGCGCGCAGCAGCACCGGCAGGCCCTTGCGCTCGACCGCCTGGCCGACGAACGCCAGGCGCAGCGGATCGGTCTCACCGGAGGGCCGGGTCGGATCCGGCACGCCGCGGGCGGACGGCGACGGGAGGTGAACGCCGTTGGGCACGATCCGGTAGCGACCGCCGAAGAAGCGCTGGGCGGTCCACGCGGCCGCTTCGGAGACGGCGATCCGCACGTGCAGATGGTTGAAGCGCCGGCGCGCGCCCATCAGGTTCGCGAGGTTGTTCGTGAAGCGGTTGGTCGAGTAGGCGTGGAAGGTGCCGACGAGCGGGGCGCGCGTCGAGACGCATGCGTCCCAGCACAGCATCGGCACGATCGGTTCGTGCAGGTGGACCACGTCGAACGCGCCCGTGCGCAGCTCGCGCCGCATCTGGCTCAGGCCCGCCGTGCGCGCGCAGAGATTCGAGACCGCTCCGTTCGCCCTGAAGCCCATCGAGCGCCCGAGCGGGACCAGATAGTCCGGCAGCGCGCGGCGCTGCGGCGCGGCGCCGCGGTGCAGCGCCGCCGAGACACGGTCGTCGGGATCGTAGGGCGCCAGCACGCGAACGTCGTGCCCCTCGGCGATGAAGCGCTCCGCCAGCGCCTCGATGTGCCGGGTGACGCCGCCTGGGTACGTCCACGAGTATGGCGAGACCAACGCTACGCGCATACGTGGAGATCCTATCGCGGCATCCGGTCCGTTTCCGGAAAGCGGGCGCCGTGGTGACCGCCCCGTAACATCCGCCGCGCATGAGCGCCCGCCCCGCCGCCGAGGCCTACCTGCGCGCCGCCGACCCGGTGCTGGGCGACCTGATCGACGCCGTCGGCCCGGACGGGCTCGGCGACCCGCGCGCCGGCCGGCCCGATGACCACTACGGCGCGCTCGTGCGCGCGATCGTCGGCCAGCAGCTCTCGACGAAGGCGGCACGCACGATCTACCTGCGGCTGTGCGAGCGCTACGGCGGTCGCACCCCGACGCCGGCGGAGCTGCTCGCCGACGATCCCGAGGCGATGCGGCTCGCGGCCGGTCTGTCCAGAGCGAAGGCGTCCTACCTGCGCTCGCTGGCCGAGCATGTCGTCAGCGGGGAGCTGGAGCTCGAGCGCTTCGACGCGATGCCCGACGCCGACGTCGCCGCCGAGCTGATCGCGGTCAAGGGCCTCGGCCAGTGGACCGTCGACATGTACCTGATGTTCCACCTCCAGCGCCCGGACGTCCTGCCCGTCGGCGACCTCGGCATCCGCCGCGCCGTCGAGCGCGCCTACGCCCTCCCCGGCCTCCCCGATCCCGCCCAGCTCACCGAGATCGCCGGCCCCTGGCGCCCGCACCGGACGCTCGCGTGCCGCTACCTCTGGCGCAGCCTGGACAACGAGCCGACCTGAGTCGCTGTCGGTCAGGCGGGCGGGCTCGCCCAGGTCTCCATGCGTCTGGGCGCGATCGCGGACGTCGAGTGCATGCGATCGAGGAACAGCGCGAGCACCGTTCCATCACCGGCCGCGGATGGCGCCAGAACGCCTTCGCACCCGGCGTGATGAGCGGCAAGGCCCACGCCCTGACAGGGTTCAAGCTGGTCCGACACAAGCTCTGCTGTGCTCAAGCCCACGGCACCGAGCGCCTCCGCCTCGCTCAGGTCGAGGACATTCTGAAGCGTGATGTCGTAGCGGTAGAAGACGCGGGGAAGGAAGTCGGCGGGATCCCGGCGCTGGCGGCGCGCGAGTCGCTCGAACGCGTCGCTCACCGTCTGTCGGTCGAGGCCGAGATAGAGCACTGGAAAGCTGTCCTGCGGGTTCCAGCGTCCGCCGTGGATGCGCGCGCCACGTCCCGAGAGCGGGTCGTACTCAGGCGGCAGGTGCCGGTACGCCTCACCGCGGTACGAGCGGTTGTCAAGCCCATCGATGCGGGCGACCAGCGTGGTGTCGAACACCGTCAGACGAAGACGCCCTCGGCCATCGCGTCGATGGCTCCGAGGACCGGCCGCGGCCTGCCGTCGCGCAGCAGCTCGACCGGCTTGTAGTGGTCGAGCAGCGGGTTGGGCGTGAACAGCCAATCATGCGCCGCCTGTGGACGCAGGACCTGCGACAGCTCTTCGAGCACCGCCAGCAGCTCGAGCAGCCGCTCGCGCGCATCGCGCCGCGGCGCGCTGGAACGCTGAAGCCACCGCGAGACCGTCCGCGGGTTCGTGTCCAAGACGCGAGCTATCTCGCGCTGGTCAAGCTCAGCCTTCGCGGCCGCGGTTCCAAGCCGTTCGGCGATATCAGCCACGTACGCTCCTTTGACGCCCTTATGTCGCCCGCTTTGTCGCGAACGGGCGAAGTATGTCACGTACGGCGCCGAGGCCGTGGGGCTTGATCCTCAGACGGCGCTGACCTGCTCCTCGTCCGCTACTCGGAACGAGGAGCCGCAGCCGCAGGCGGCGATGACGTTCGGGTTGTCGACCTTGAAGCCGGCGCCCTGGAGCTCGTCGACATAGTCGATCGTCGAGCCCTCCACGTACGGCAGGCTGGGGCCGTCGACGAGCAGGCGGATGCCCTTGTCCTCGAAGACCTCGTCGCCGTCGCGCTGCTGGTCGAACGCGAGCGCGTACTGGAAGCCGGAGCAGCCGCCGCCGCGGACGCCGACGCGCAGGCCGGCCGTCGCGATCTCGCTGCCCTGGGAGGCGAGGAACTCGCGCACCTTCTCGGCGCCCTTGTCGGTGAGCGTGATCATTGCTTCAGCAAGTATAGCGACCGCGTTCGGCCGCTACCCTTGAGCGCGATGACGACGAGCATGGCGACGAAGGAAGAGCTGAAGGCGCGCATCGAGGCCGGGATCCCGGGCGCGCGAGCCGAGGTCCGCGGTGACGACGGACACCACTTCGAGGCCGTCGTGAGCGCGCCCGCGTTCGCCGACCTGCCGCGCATCGCCCAGCACCGCCTCGTCTACGAGGTGTTCGGCGGCGAGCTGGGCGGCCGCATTCACGCACTGGCACTCCAGACCAAAGCCGAGTGAGGACGTACACCGTGAGCGACGAGACGCAGAACCCCCTCCGCGACGCGATCGAGGACGCGATCAGATCGAACCCCGTGATCCTCTTCATGAAGGGGACGCCCGAGCAGCCGATGTGCGGCTTCTCCGCCCGCACGGTCGCCGCGCTGCAGGCGCTGGAGGCGCCGTTCGCGGCGGTCGACATCCTGCCCGACCCGCGCATCCGCCAGGAGCTCTCGGCGCTGTCGAACTGGCCGACGATCCCGCAGCTCTTCATCGGCGGCGAGCTGGTTGGCGGCTGCGACATCGTGATGGAGATGTACGAGACGGGCGAGCTGGCGCAGGCGCTCGGCGTCGAGCAGCCGGACGAGGCGCCGGAGACGGCATCCGCGCAGGCGGGCGCGGCGCCGCTGTCGATCGAGAACCGGCTCGGCTGAGCAGCCACCGGCGGCGCGCTGGCTGACGGCGCGTCTCAGCCGCGCGCGGCGAGGATCCGGCCGATCGCGCGCGGCGGCGCGTGGTGGCGGTGGCGCGACGGCGGGGCGACGATCACGAGCAGGCTCGCGCGCCCGTCGAGCCGCGCCTGCGGGTTGAGGTAGGCGGGCCAGACCTGGCCGCCGAGGCTCGCGCGCACACCGTCGAAGGAGGCGGCTTCGCGATATCCGGCGACCGCCTGGGCCATCGACTGCGCAGCCGGAGGCGGGCCGCTGTCGGAGCCGCCGAACAGGTCGCTCAGGATCGAGAGCGCACCGCTGCCCAACCCGCCTGCGCCCTCGGCCGGCGTGCCGACGAGGCGCAGCAGGTGCGGACCCGGCGCGATCCCGTGCGGGATGCGCAGCGCGAACCGCAGCGTGCGCAGCGGGCCGCGCAGCACGCGCACCCGCAGCGCGACGCGCACGCGCTGGCCCGGCCGCACGACCGGGCGCGCCATGTCTGCGCCGAGGATCGTCGCGAGCGTCGCGCCGCGCTCCATCCGCACGGTCGCGTCGACCTGGGTCACGTGCAGCGCGCGGAAGCGGGCGTTCGCGAACACGTCGAGCGCGTCGCTCACGTCGCTCGCCATCGGAAGCGCGAGCGACGCCGGCGCCTGCGCCCCCAACGACACGCCCTCCACGACGTGCCGGTCGCAGAATCTCAGCGGCTTGCTCAGCTCGCGCAGGTGAGCGGTGAGGCACAGGCGCCCGGTCTCCTGCGCGGGCGCGCCGCCGAACGCGCTCGTGATCGCCTGCGCGACCGCGAGCGAGGCGATGCCGGACAGCGCGCTCTGGCCGTCCGGGTTGCCGAGGTCGATCTCGTCGGCGATATCGGTGCGCTGCTGCACGAAGACGCCGGTGTCGAGGTCCTTCACGCGCACCGTCAGCGGCACGGTGCGCGGCGGCGCGCCGACCGTGCCGACGACCCCCGTCAGCGCGTCGTTCGTCAGCGTCCCAACCGTGTGGCCGGGCGCGGCGAGCTTGTACGAGGTCGTGTTGCCGGCGTCGACCGGGTTGTCGATGACGGCGAAGACGTATGCGTCCTGAAGCGGCAGCGAACGGCGGCCGGCGCCCTCGAGCGGATGGCCGAAGCCGTAGACGACGTTCCCGTCGCGATACGTGACGGTGCCGATCGCGCCGGCGGCGACCGCGCCGGTCGAAAGCGCGACGGCCATCGAGGCGCCCGGCACGAGCGGCTGCGGCGCGAACGTTCCGAGCGGTCCGGCCGGCGTCGCGATCAGCGCGCGGCCGTGCGTCAGAGCGGTCTGCTCCATCAGGTCGCCGAGCGACGGCGAGAGGCCGGAGAGCACGAGCGGCGAGGCGATCGGACGGGCGGCGCGCAGCAGCCGCGGCAATCTGACGGTGCCGCTCGGCGGCGTGACCGGCAGGTTGAGCATCTGCTCGATCGGCGTCACGAGGCCGACGTCCTCGCCGTACTGGCCGACCGTCGCGGAGATCGCGCCGGCGTTGCCGATCGCGCCGTTGGCGTCCGGGCAGTAGACCGGCGAGCCGGAGAAGCCCTCCGCGAGGCCGGTGCCATCGACCGCCGGGCCGGAGACGTGCACGAGGATCCGCGGCCCGGTGCCGTCGGTGTCGGCGACGACGTCGAGCACCTGCACGTCGAAGCTCGAGATGTCGGTGCCGTGGATGACGGTGAGCGCGGTGCAGTCGAGGCCGCGGTGGATGTCGCTCAGCGGCGTGATCGGATCGCGCGCCCAGGCGGACGGCGTCGTGAGCGCGAGCAGGAGGAGGAATGCGCAGACAAAGGCGCGCCGCATCGCGCGGCACTCTATTGACCCGCGGGGTCCTGCGCATCGACTAGGGTGCGCCGCGATGGGCTCGGTCGCCGTCGTCACGGACACGTGCCACTACCTCCCGCGCCAGCTCGTCGCCGCGCGCGGCATCCACGAGGTCAGCCTCTATGTGCACTGGGACGGGCGCGAGGACCGCGAGGCCGGCCTGCCGGACTTCGACGACTACTACGCGCATCTGCGCGGCGCCAGGCAGATGCCGACGACCTCACAGCCTTCGATCGGCGACTTCCTCGCCGTCTACGAGCCGCTGCTGGCCGACGGCCGCGACGTCGTCTCGCTGCACCTGTCCGGCGCGATCTCCGGCACGGTCGCGTCCGCCGAGCAGGCGCGTGAGCAGCTTCTGGGGCGCGGCGGCGAGCGCATCCACGTGATCGACACGCAGAGCGCGTGCGGCGGCCAGGGACTCGTCGTGCTGGCCGCGCACGCCGCGGCGGCGCATGGCGCCGGCGCGGAGCAGGTCGTCGCGCACGCGCGCGAGGCGCGCGCCGCGCTGGAGATGTGGTTCGCGGTCGACACGCTCGAGTACCTGCGCCGCGGCGGGCGGATCGGCGCGGCGCAGGCATGGCTCGGCTCGGCGCTGAAGATCAAGCCGATCCTGACGTTGGCGGCGGAGATCACGCCGATCGAGCGCGTGCGCACCTCGGGCCGCGCGTTCGAGCGGATGGTCGACTACCTGAAGGCGCGCCACGCCGACGGCGCCGACGCGTGGGTCGTGCAGCACATCCAGGCGCCCGGCGAAGCCGCGCGACTGGTCGAGCGCGGCCGCGAGATATTCGGCACCGACCCCTGCTTCGTATCCGAGATCGGCCCCGTGATCGGGACCCACGTCGGCCCCGGCCTGCTGGGCGTCGGCGGGATCCCGTCGACGTTCCTGGCTTAGCGGCGACGCCGCCGGCGGCGTCGGCCGAACAGGATGCCGGTCGCGCCGGCGATCCCGCCGCCGATCACGAAGCCGGCGACGGCGGCGGCGATCATCGCCTCGCTTCTGTGCTCGCGAAGCTGGCGGCGCCAGTCGGTCAGCGCGACCACCTCGGCGCGCAGCGTCTCGATCGAGGCGCCGAGCTCGAGGCGGTTCTGCTCGATCGAGGCGCGGATCTGCTCGGGCGTGCGGGTCGGCATCAGGAGGCGGCCTCCGTGGCGGTGACGGTCTCGCGGATCTTCTTCGCCTCGTCGATCGCCATCGTCGGCGCCGGCGGCGTGCCGCGCCGCATCGCGCGGTAGGCGACGATCCCGGCGAGCGCGCCGAGCACGAACAGCGCCGCCGCGACGAGCAGGAAGCCGGCCCAGTAGGCGGTCCCGCCGAAGATCAGGTAGGCGCCCCAGGCGGCCGAGTTGAGCAGGAAGAAGAGGCCCGTGAGGACGAACACGCCGGCGACGATCCCGACGACCGCGCCGGTCGCGAGCTTGCGCGCCTTCGCCGCCATCTCCGCCTTCGCCAGCTCGATCTCCTCGCGCACGAGCAGCGTGGCGCGCTCGGACACCTGCGTGACCGCCTCGGCGAGCGTGGTGGCTTGTTGGTTCTCAGCGGCCAAGGCGCTTGAGCAGGAGGCCGAGGAGGAGACCGCCGGCGAAGGCGGCGCCGACGGCGAGCTCGGGACGCTCGTCGAGCGGCGAGGAAGGGACGGGGACGCTCGTCGGCATCGCGGCGGCGGACGCCGCGTCCGGCTGGACGGCGAGCGCGTCGGCGGCGAGCGCGGCCTGTTCGACCGTCGGCTGGCCGTTCACGGCCGGATCGGCGGCGTCCGTCATTCCGGCGGCTCCTCGCCGAACGCGCGCATCCAGATCATCGCCGCGATCCGCTGCGTCGCGACGCTGGCGAGCGCGCCGATGGCGGCGAGCAGGCCGGACCAGACGAGTCGCTTGACGAGGTCGCTCTCAGCCATCAGCTCGCGCATTCAATCAGCTCTCCCGGCGTTCGACGATGGGGCGGACAGATCCGACTCTACGCGGTCCAGACCGCCGCAGATCGTCTCGACGATGTGCGTCTTGGCCTGCTCGTATTCCCGTTCCCCGGTCGGCAGCAACGCGAAGATCCAGCCGGTCAGCACCTGCTCGACCGCGCCGTAGAAGGCGAGCGCGGCGAAGTCCGGGGTGATGTCGGAGCGGAAGGTGCCCGCTCTCTGCGCTCTTTCGACGATCGCGGCGATCCCGTAGTACGCCTCGCGGATGTGCGACAGATGGGTGCGGCCGAACGTGTTCGCGGCGCGCGTGACCTCGACGATGATGACCTTCATCAGGTCGGGGTCGTGGCGGTAGGAGTCGACGATGAAGGACGTGATCGCGTAGAGCTTCTCGCGCGGGGCGATGTCCTCCGCGTCGACCTGCTGGATCGCGCGCAGCAGGACGTCCCAGCGCTCGAGGAAGAGCGTGTCGAGGATCTGGTCCTTCGAGTCGAAGTAGTGGTAGACGAGCCCGTAGGCGACGCCCGCCGCGTCGGCGATGTCGGAGACGCGGCAGGTGTGGAAGCCCTGGCGCGCGAACACGCGCACGGCCGCGTCGAGGATCAGGCGCCGCTTGTCGACCGCGGGCTCGGCGTTTGCGCGGGCCATCGCTACGCCTCCACCGGCTCCGGCCACGCGTACGCACGCGGCCGACGGTGCGCGAGGGCGGGCAGGCGCGCGCGGATCGCGTCCTGGCGCGCGAAGTCGAGCTCGGCGAGCGCGTAGCCCTCCGCGTCGGGCGCGGTCGCCAGCACCGTGCCCCACGGGTCGGCGATCAGCGAGCGCCCGCCGGAGAGCTTGCCCGGAGCGTGCTCGCCGATCTGGTTGGCGGCGACGACGTAGGACTGGTTCTCGATCGCGCGGGCGCGCAGCAGCGCCTCCCAGTGGTCGCGCGTCGTCGCGAGCGTGAACGCGGACGGCAGCGCGAGCACGCGCGCGCCGTTCAGCGTCAGGATGCGGAACAGCTCGGGGAAGCGCAGGTCGTAGCAGATCGCCATGCCGAGGACGACGTCCGCGTCCGCCCCCTGCCCCGCCAGCGTCGTCGTGACGATCTCCTCCCCGGGGTCCTCGCCGTCGGACTCGCGGTAGACGACGCCGGCGACCTCGACGTCGAACAGGTGGAGCTTGCGGTAGACGGCGCGGATCTCGCCGTCGGGGCCAAGGTGGACGCTGGTGTTGAAGCGCCGGCCGTCCGCGCGCAGCTCGACGATCGAGCCGGCGATCAGGTCGATGCGCAGCTCGCGCGCGAGCGCGCGCGCCCAGGCGGTCGACGGCCCGTCGAGCGGCTCGGCGCCGGCCGCGAGCCGCTCCGGGGTGCCGAGCACGTTCCACTTCTCCGGCAGCAAGACGAGCTGCGCCCCGCCGTCGGTCGCCGCGGCGCGGACGAGCCGCTCGGCGGTCGCGTGGTTGCGGCCGCGGTCGCCGGTAGAGTTCATCTGGATCGCCGCGGCGCGCATGCGGTGGTCGGTCTCCAAGGCAGGACAGATTGACTGGTCAGTCAACCGGTCAGCAAGCATACCGCGCCCGCGCATGCCGTCAGTCCGCCCCTCGAACGCCCAGATTCCAGCCTATCGCGGCGCGTTCGGCACGATCCGTCCGGCCGCGTTCGACCGCCTGCCGCTGCCGCCGGTGCGGATGCCCGCCTGGCGCGGCTCGCGGCCGCTGAAGCGCTGGCGCTACGTCGGCGTCTTCGGGCCGGAGCTGATGCTGTGCGTCGGCCAGGTCCGCGTCGGGCCGGCGCGCCAGTCGTTCTGGGCCGTCTGGGATCGCGCGACCAGACGCCTGCGCGAGCACACGCGGCGCTCGGGCGCCGGGGTGCGGCTCGGGCTCGACCGGCCCGGTCGCGTGCTCGTCCTCGGCGACGGCGTCGAGATCGACCTCGCGATCGAGGAGGTCGACGGCGTGGAGACGATCGCGCCGGCGGTGGGTCGAGCGGGCGCATACACGTGGACGCGCAAGCAGGGCGGCGTGCGCGCGCACGGCCGCGTCGTGCTCGACGGCGTCGTGCGGGAGCTCGACGCGTTCGCGCTGATCGACGACAGCGCCGGGTATCACGCGCGCCACACGGCGTGGCGGTGGTGCGCCGGCGTGGGGCGAGCGGAGGACGGGCGCCGCGTCGCCTGGAACCTCGTCACCGGCGTCAACGACCCGCCGCGCGACAGTGAGCGGACGGTGTGGCTCGGCGGCGTCCCCGCCGAGGTCGGCCCGGCCGCGCGCTTCGCCGCCGACCTCTCGTCGGTCGCGACCGACGACGGCGTGGACCTGCGCTTCGCCGCCGAGGCCGTGCGCGAGCGACGCGAGAACCTGCTCGTGGTCCGCAGCGAGTACCGCCAGCCGTTCGGGACCTTCGCCGGCGAGCTGCCCGGCTTCGCCGGCCGCGCGCCGATCGTCCTCGCCGAAGGCTGGGGCGTGATGGAGCAGCACAGCGCTCTGTGGTGAGTTCCCACATCGGTGTTGAACCTCTGCCGAAGTGCTGCAATTGTCGTATGCCGACCGCCCGGCCCCGTCACATGCTCACCGAGACCGACGAGGTCGCGCGCGCATTGCGCGACGCGGCGCGCCGCTGGCCGGAGGACCGCGAGCGAGCTCAGCCGCGGCGGCGGGCGGCGGCGTCGCGCAGCGCGGCGAGCAGGAGCTTCGTGTGCATCGCGCCGATCAGCTCCTCGAGCGGCTCGGCGCCGGAGGCGATGATCTCGACCGCGCGGTCCTCGTCGACGCCGCCGGCGAGGCGGCCGAGCAGCACGCGGACCTCCTCCTCCACCAGCGGCGCGAGCGCCTCGCGATAGCGCAGCGTGTCGTAGACGGTGAAGCCGATCGCCTCGTCGTAGCCGCCGGCGCGAAAGCGCGAGATCGCCTCGATGATCTTGACGTCGTCGACGTCGTAGCCGCGCGCGTTCGGCGTCAGCACGCCGAGCTGCTCGAGTCGCTCCAGCACGTTGCGCGGCACCTCGTAGGCCTGCTCGACGGCGCGGCGCGAGGTGCGGCGGCGCGCGCCGGCGACGGCCGCCGCGCGCTCGACGATGCGGTCCTCGAGCTCGATCAGCGCCTCGAGGCGCTGCGGGTCCTCGCGCAGCAGCTCGCCGATCACGCGCAGCGGCATGAAGCGCTCCTCCTGGAGGCGCTTGATCAGGCGGATCCGCTCGACGAACTCGGGCGGATACCACGCCATGTTGCGGCTCGTGCGGCGGATCGCGTGCTCGTCGCCGAGCAGCCCCTCGCGCAGGTAGTGCTTGATCGTGCCGGCGCTGACGCCCGAGCGCTCGGCCAGCTCGCTGATCTTGAGCAGGCCATCGGCGCGTGCGCGGGTGCCGGAGGCGGGTCCCGCCGCTCCAATCGCGTGAGGCTCAGCCGCCAAGGAACGCTCCGCGCGCGCCGTCGGCCGCGGCGGCGGCGACGGCGCCGCTCGCCTTCAGCGCCTCGATCTCGTCGGGCGCGTAGCCGGCGGCGGCGAGCACCTCGTCGGTGTGCTCGCCGAGCGCGGGACCGGGCGCGCGCGCAGCGTCGCCCGGCGTGCGGACGAGCTTGATCGGCAGGCCGAGCAGCCTGACCGGCGCGGCGGCGCCGGGCTGCTCCAGCTCGACGACCATCTCGCGCGCCCGCACCAGCTCCGATTCCAGCGCCTCCGGCACGTCGAGCACCGGCTCGACGCAGCAGTCGTGCGCAGCCGCGAACGCCTCCCACTCGGCGCGCGTGCGCGAGCGGAACACCTCCTCGACCGCGCGCACGCCGTCCGAGCCGGGCGCGGCGAACTGCTGCTCGATCAGGTCCTCACGCCCGACGCCGCGGCACCACTCCTGCCAGAACTTCGGCTCGAGCGCGCCGCAGGCGACCCAGCCGCCGTCCTTGCACTCGTACGGCCGGTAGCAGGCGAACAGGCCCGAGAGCGGGAGCAGGCCGCGTCTGGGCGCGGCGCCGTCGAGCAGCGCCTGCGCCGCGGTCAGCGCGAGGAACGAGAGCGCGCCGTCGAACATCGAGACGTCGACGATCTGTCCCGCGCCCGAGCGCTGCCGCTCGCGCAGCGCCGCGAGGATCCCGACCGCCGCCATCAGCGCGCCGCCGCCGATGTCGGCGATCTGCGTCGCCGACTGCACCGGCGCACCGCCGGGCTCGCCGGTGAGCCCGAGCAGGCCGCCGAGCGCGAGGTAGTTCTGGTCGTGGCCGGCAGCGTCGCGCTTCGGCCCGTCCTGGCCATAGCCGGTGATCGCGCAGTAGACGAGGCCGGGGTTCTCCCGCTTGAGGCGTTCGTAGCCGACGCCGAGGCGGTCGAGCACGCCCGGGCGGAAGGACTCCAGCAGCACGTCGTGCTCGCGCGCGAGCCGCAGCAGCACCTCGCGCCCCGCCTCCGCCTTGAGGTCGAGGCGGATCGAGCGCTTGTTGCGGTTGAGCGCCAGGAACAGCGCCGATCTGGCGGAGTCCTCCGCGCCCTCGACGTACGGCGGCGACCAGCGCACGTAGTCGCCCATGCCGGTGTCCTCGACCTTCAGCACGTCCGCGCCGAGGTCGGCGAGCAGCAGCGAACAGAAGCCGCCCGGCAGCAGGCGCGAGAGGTCGAGGACGCGCAGGCCGGCAAGCGGGCCGGCGGCGGCCGCGCTCACGGGCGCGCCCCGGCGGCGCTCGGCTCGACGCCGGCCACGGGGCGGCGCGGCGTCCCGAGCAGCTCGCGCGCCTCGGCGACGGTCGCCGGGCGGCGGCCGACCTCCTCGGTCAGCTTGCGCGCCGCCGCGATCAGGTCGCCGTTCGAGCGCGCCATCGACCCGTCGGGCAGGTAGAAGTTGTCCTCGACGCCGGCGCGCACGTTGCCGCCGAGCGTCAGCGCGGCGGCGATCAGCATCCACTGGTCGCGCGAGATGCCGATCACGCCCCAGTTGCTCGGGCCGTCCGGCCCGCCGGGCACGTTCTCCGCCATGTGCGCGAGGTTGCGCGCGGTCGGCCGGATGCCGCCGTTGACGCCCATGACGCAGGAAACCTGGAGCGGCTCCTTCAGCAGCCCCATGTCGAGGAACGGGTCGAGGTTGCCGAGGTGTCCGAGATCGAAGCACTCGTGCTCGGGCTTGATGCCATGCTCGTTCATCGCTTCGAGCAGCCGCGCGATCGTCTCGAAGCTGTTCTCGAACACGGCCTGGAAGACGAAGTCCTTACGTCTCGCGCTGTACTTCGCGTAATTCATCGAGCCCATGTTGAGGGCCGCGACGTCGGGCTTGAGCACGCGCAGGTACTCGATCCGCTTCTCCAGTGACACGCCGATCGCGCCGGTCGAGTAGTTGACGATCACGTCATCGACCTCGGCGAGGATCGCCTCGGTGATCGCGCGGAAGTCCTCGACCTCGAAGCTCGGCGTCCCGTCCGGCCTGCGCGCGTGGACGTGGATCATCGACGCGCCCTCGTCGACCGCGCGCCGCGCCTCGGCGGCGTACTCCTCCGGGGTGTACGGGATCCCCGGGCACTGGTCGCGGTTCGCGACGACGCCTGAGATCGAGCAGGTGATGATTACGGGGTCTTCGAGGCTCACGATCGGCTCCGGGGAAGAAAGTAAAACGTTCTACTTCTCACTTTGTCGTGGCACGGTGCGTTCGTCAAGCGGGGAGCGCTCGCCAGACCGCTCGGCCTCGCCGACCCGAACCGCGTGTACGGGTCCGGTCTCGTGGACGCCGCCGCGGCCACCTCACCGCTGGTGCCCACGCCGCAATGCGACCGGCGGCGGTGAGGCGCCGCAATCCGGCCGGCGCCTTGACGACGGTCGTTCAGACCGGCACCACCCCGTGCCGCTTCCAGGGCCGCTCGACGCGCTTGCCCTCGGCCATCTCGAGTGCGCGGCAGATCGTCGGGCGGGTGTCGCGCGGGTCGATCACGTCGTCGATCAGCGCGTTTCTGGCCGGCACGTAGACGTCGATCAGTCTTCTGTAGGCCGCGATCAGCTCCGCTTTCATCGCGGCCGGGTCCTCGGCTGCCTCCACCTGTCTGCGCATCACGATCTCGACCGCGCCCTCGGCGCCCATCACGCTGATCTCCGCGCTCGGCCAGGCTACGATCAGGTCCGGCTCGTAGGCCTTGCCGTTCATCACGTAGTAGCCGGCGCCGTAGGCCTTGCGGATCACGACGGTGACCTTCGGCACGGTCGCGTTCGCGACCGCGTAGAGCATCTTGGCGCCGTGGCGGATGATGCCCGCCTCCTCCACCTTCGTGCCGACCATGAAGCCGGGCACGTCCTGGAGGAACAGCAGCGGGATGTCGAACGCGTTGCAGAGGTTGACGAAGCGCGCGGCCTTGTCGGCCGAGTCGTTGTCGAGGATCCCGCCAAGCTGCTTGGGCTGGTTGGCGACGATCCCGCACGGGCGCCCGCCGAAGCGCGCGAAGCAGGTGATGATCGTCTTCGCCCACTGCGGCTTCATGTCGAACCACTCGCCGTCGTCGACGATCAGCCCGATCAGGTCGTACATGTCGTACGGCTTGCGGTTCGACTCCGGCAGGACGTCGAGCAGCGCCTCCTCGCGCCGGTCGATCGGATCGCTCACCGGTCGGATCGGCGGCTTCTGCTCGCAGTGCTGCGGCATGTAGGAGAGGTACTGCTTGATCCGCTCGACGCACTCTTCGTCGTCCTTGACCTCAAGGTCGCCGACGCCCGACTTGCGGCAGTGCACGCGCGAGCCGCCCAGCTCCTCCTGAGTCACGTCCTCCCCCACCGCCGCGCGCACGAGGTGCGGGCCGGCGAGCGCCATCGAGCCGCGGCCCTTGACCATCGGCACGAAGTCCGCGAGGCCGGGGATGTAGGCCGTGCCGGCCGCGCACGGCCCCATCAGCGCGGCGATCTGCGGGATCACCCCGCTCATCACGACCTCCTCGCGGAAGAGGAAGCCCGAGCCGGCGAACAGCGATCCGACCGCCTCCTGGATGCGCGCGCCGGCGCTGTCGAGGAGCCAGATGAAGGGGATCCGCTTGCTCAGCGCCAGGTCGCGCAGGCGCGTGACCTTGATCTCGCCGGACATGCCCATCGAGCCGGCCATGACCGTGAAGTCGTAGGCGCAGACGGCGACCATCCGCCCGTCGACCTTGCCGTAGCCGGTGATGACGCCGTCGGCCGGCGCCTCCTTGCCCTCCAGGCCGCGGACGCTGAAGTGGATGCCGGCGTGGACGCCCAGCTCGGTGAACGTGCCCTCGTCGATCAGCAGCGCGAGCCGCTCGCGCGCGGTCAGCTTGCCGGCGGCGTGCTGTCTGTCGATCTTCTCCTGTCCGCCGCCGAGCTCCGCCCGCGCGCGCCGCGCGGCCAGTTCCTCGACGAGCGGCCGCAGGATCGACTGCGTCTCGTAGGCCATGTGCCACACGCTACCGGTTGGCAGCAGTAAGTGGGAAGCACTACTGTCTACTTTTCCCAGCCAGCCAGCTAGCCAGTCCCGCGCACGAGGAGACGAGAACGCATGGCCGCCACCGCCGACGTGCTGAAGCCCGACCACGGCTCCCAGCGCAAGCACTTCATCTTCGACGAGCACCACGAGCAGTTGCGCGAGTCGATCGCGCGCTTCGTCGCCAAGGAGCTGGCCCCCCACGCCGAGGAGTGGGAGGAGACGACGTTCCCGAACTGGGTCTTCGAGCGGATGGGCGAGCTCGGCTTCCTCGGCCTGCACGTGCCGGAGCAGTACGGCGGCCAGGGCGGCGACTACTTCTCCAGCCTCGTGCTCGCCGAGGAGATGGGCGGCTCCTACTCCGGCGGCCTCTCGATGGGGATCGCCGTCCACACCGACATGGCGATGCCGCCGATCCTCAAGTTCGGCACCGAGGAGCAGAAGCAGGAGTGGGTCGTGCCCGCGGTCGCCGGCAGAAAGATCCTCTGCCTCGGCATCACCGAGCCGGACGCCGGCTCCGACGTCGCCGGGATCAAGACGCGCGCGGTACGCGACGGCGACGAGTGGGTCATCAGCGGCTCGAAGACCTACATCACCAACGGCCACCGCGCCGACGTGATCGTGCTCGTGACGAAGACCGACCCGGACGCCGGCTACGACGGCTTCACGCTCTTCCTCGTGCCGATGGACGCGCCCGGCGTTATCCGCGAGAAGAAGCTGGAGAAGCTCGGCATGCACGCTTCCGACACCGCGCTGCTCGCCTTCCAGGACGTGCGCGTGCCCGACAGCGCCGTGCTCGGCCAGATCGGCAAGGGCTTCTACCACATCATGTGGGAGCTTCAGGGCGAGCGCCTGATCGGCGCCGCCGGCTGCGTCGCGGGCGCGCAGCGCTGCTTCGAGCGCACGCTCCAGTACGCGCAGGAGCGCACCGCGTTCGGCCGCCAGATCGGCAAGTTCCAGGTGATCCGCCACAAGTTCGCCGAGATGGCGACGAAGATCGAGTCGGCGCGGCAGATGGTCTACGTGACCGCGTGGCGCGTCCAGAACGGCGAGTACCCGGTGCGCGAGATCTCGATGGCGAAGCTGCACGCCGCCCGGATCGCGGTCGAGGTCGCCGACGAGTGCATCCAGATCCACGGCGGCGCCGGCTACATGAAGGAGTACGGCGTCGAGCGCGTCTGGCGCGACATGCGCCTGAACCGGATCGGCGCCGGCACCGACGAGATCATGCTCGACGTCATCGGCCGCTCCTACGGTCTGTAGATCGGAGGGACGACCATGCCACAGGAGATCGTCAGCGGTCCCGGCTATGCGGTCGGAGACCTCGAGCTGCTCGGCGAGGGCTACGGCTTTCGCAAGATCCGCAAGGGACTCGACGTCAAGGAGCTCGGCGTCAACGCGATCGTGATGCCGCCCGGCTACGAGACCGCCGGCCACTACCACGACGAGCAGGAGGAGCTGTACTTCGTCCACCGCGGTCGCATCGCGATCAGCTTCGGCGACGGCACGACGCACGAGCTCGGCGCCGGCGGCCTCGCGCGCGTCGACGCGCCGACCGTGCGCTCGATCAAGAACGTCGGCGACGGCGACGCGATCTACGTGATCGTCGGAGCGAAGGGCGGCTACGTGGGACGCGACGGCCGCACCGCCGAGGGCCACTCCGCCGCGGACGCGCCTCCGGGCGCGCATCGGTAGGCGGCCGTGGGCGCCACGGCGGGCCAGGCCCATCTGGCCGACCGCGCCGGCATCGGCGCGGTCGCTCCCGCGCGGCCGCTGCCGCCGTTCACCGAGCAGTCCGAGCGGCTGCGGCTGGAGATGCGGGCGTGGGTCGAGGCTGAGCTGGCGCCGCATGCGGCCGAGTGGGAGAAGGCGCGGTTCTTCCCGAACGAGGTCTTCCGGCAGGTCGCCGAGCGCGGGTACATCGGGCTGAAGTTCCCGCGCGAGCTGGGCGGCGGCGGCGATCCGCTTGCGGCGGCGGTGTGGGCGCAGGAGCTGGCGCGCTGCGGGTCGGGCGGGCTCGGCGCCGGTATCGGCGCGCACACCGGCATCGCGCTGCCGCCGGTGTGGAAGTTCGGGACGCCCGACCAGCACCAGCGGTACCTGGTGCCGGGCATCCGCGGCGAGAAGATCGCGGCGCTCGGGATCACCGAGCCCGACGCCGGCTCCGACGTCGCCGGGATCAAGACGCGCGCCAGGCGCGTCGAGGGCGGCTTCGTGGTGAACGGCTCGAAGATGTTCATCACCAACGGCGTGCGCGCGGACTTCATCGTCACCGCGGTCAAGACGACCGAGGCCGGCGGCCACCACGGGATCTCGTTCCTGATCGTCGACAGAGGCGAGGGCGTCAGCGCCTCGCCGATCGAGAAGATGGGCTGGCACGCCTCCGACACGGCGCTGATCGGCTTCGACGACGTCTTCGTGCCCGAGGAGAACCTGCTCGGACCCGAGCACGAGGGCTTCAAGCTGATCATGGCCAACTTCCAGTGGGAGCGCGTGATGATGGCGCTCGGGGCCGTCGGCGCGATGGAGGCGCTGTTCGAGCGCACGCTCGCCTTCGCCCAGCAGCGTGTGCAGTTCGGGCGCCCGATCGGCCGCAACCAGGCGATCCGCCACAAGCTCGCCGAGGTCGCGCTCGCGCTCGAGACCGGCCGCGCGATCACCTACAACGCGCTGCGCCTGCACCTCGCCGGCATGAACGCCGTGCAGGAGGTCACGATGGCGAAGCTCGCGACGCAGCGGGCCGCGTTCGAGGCCGGGGACGCATGCCTCCAGATCCACGGCGGTGCCGGCTACCTGGAGGAGAACGGCATCGCGCGCGCGGTGCGCGACCTGCGGCTCGGCCCGATCGGCGGCGGCACCGACGAGATCATGCGCGAGATCCTCGGCAAGACGCTCGGGCTGTGAGCGGCGCGGCAACGAACGACGCGGCGCCGCGTGCTGACGCCCACGTTCATCTGACCGCCTAGAGTCCCGCATCGCGCAGCACCATCGATGAACAAGGAGACGTGCATGGGAGTCCTCGACGACAAGGTCGCGATCGTCACCGGCAGCGCCCGCGGCATCGGCCGCGCGACCGCCGAGCTGCTCGCCTCGCAGGGGGCGAAGGTCGTGATCAACGACCTCGACGGCGACGTCGCGCAGCAGACCGCCTCGGAGATCGGCGGCGAGACGGCCGTGTTCGCCGGCGACCTCACGGCCGAGGGCGCGCCCGAGCAGCTCATCCAGACGGCGATCGACGCCTGGGGCAAGATCGACATCATCGTCAACAACGCCGGCTACACGCTCGACGCGCCGATCCACAAGATGAGCGACGAGTGGTTCCAGCGGATGCTCGACATCCACCTGATCGTGCCGTTCAGAGTGATCCGCGCCGCCGCGCCGCACCTGCGCGAGCCGGCGAAGAAGGAGCGCGAGGAGGGCCGCGAGGTCTTCCGCAAGATCGTCAACGTCTCTTCGATCTCGGGCACGATGGGCAACGCCGGCCAGGCGAACTACTCCTCCGGCAAGGCGGGCGTCGTCGGGCTCACGAAGACGCTCGCGAAGGAGTGGGGCCAGTTCAAGGTCAACGTCAACGCGGTCGCGTTCGGCTACATCGAGACGCGTCTGACCGCCTCCAAGGACGAGGCGAACACGATGGAGATCGGCGGCCAGAGAGTGCAGCTCGGCATTCCCGACCAGCTCCGCGGGATGGCGGCGATGCTGATCCCGCTCGGGCGGCCGGGCACGCCGGAGGAGGCCGCCGGCGGCGTCTTCTTCCTCTGCTCGCCGTGGTCGAACTACGTGCACGGACAGACGCTGAACATCACCGGTGGCCAGTTCACCGGCATGACGACCTGAGCGGCTGCGGCCGCGGTCGCGTGTCGCCGCGGCGCACGGGATGTCCGTGCGCCGCGGTGCCGCGAGCGTGAGCTCGGTCATGCGAGGTGATCCTCCTCGCGCTCTTCGTAGAGGCGGATCAGCGAGGAGAGGTCGACCTCGAGCCCGTCGGCGAGCGTGCGAAGCGTTCTGAACGTCGGATTGATCTCGCCGCGCTCGAGCGCGCCGACGTAGTTGCGGTGGAGCTTGGCGCGGAAGCCGAGCTCCTCCTGGGAGATCACGCGGCAGGCGCGCAGCTCGCGCACGGCGGCGCCGAGCGTGACGGAGTGCGCGGAGTGGACGCGGGACGAAGTAGGCTGACCTGGCATGGGAGTCTTGCCTCCTGTGCGTGGCCGGGGCGCTGTGCTAGCAGCGCCCCGGCCTGTTGATGGGGACGGAGGCGAACGTTAGTTCGGGTGGCGGACGGTATGGGGGATGAATTGCGCCGTCACGCGCCATAAATTACAGGGCTTGCGCTGAATTGAGTCAAAGCGCGCGAGACTTGTTACAGGTGGGGCGTCAGGATGGGCGGGCGGTGAAGACCTCCTCTTCGGGAGCCGGCGGCACGGGGCCGACCGACGGCCCCCATATGAAGAGAGGAGATTGCATGGAGCAGAGCATTTTGGTGCTCGCCATGTGCGTGATGCTCGCCCTGCTGGTCATTGACCGGCTGACGAGATAGCGCCATCGCACGCTCCGGGCGGGAGTCGGCCCCGACGCCCGCCCGGAGCACCCTCGCCTTACCGGTTAGAGCGCAAGGCGAGCGCGTCGTGCGTTGGAGATGCAATGGCAGAGGCACTTGGTGCTGGCCACGCCGACAAGCGTAGATGGCTGGGCGGCAGGCGGCAACCGCAGACTGTGTAGCGGGCTGCTAGCGCCAGGTGGCGACGCGGCCTCAGCGCGGCAGGGCGGCGAGCAGACGGTCGAGGTCGTCGGCGGTGTTCCAGGCGCCGAAGGAGGCGCGCAGAAGGTCCTCGCCGGGGAGCGAGCGGACGACGACGCCGGTCGCGGCGAGGCGCGCGACCGCGCCCTCCGCGTCCGCCTCGCGCCACGTGACGAGCGTCGTGCGGTCGCGCGCGAGGACGTCGCGGCCGTACGAGCGCAGCGCGTCGGCCGCCGTCGCGGCCAGCGCGGCGGCGGCGGCGTGGACCGCCTCCCAGCCGGCGGCGCCGAGCACGTCGAGCGCGGCGCGCGCCTGCGCCAGCGAGGCGGCCGGCAGCGCCGGCGTGTCGTAGGCGCGCGCGTCCTCCCAGGGGACCGCGTCAAGCCCGGCCGCCGTGTCGGCGAGGTTCGCGTAGCCGGGCGCCGGCGCGCGCATCCGCTCGCGCAGCGCCGGCGAGACGTACAGCAGCCCGGCCCCCTCCGGTCCGCACAGCCATTTCTGCCCGGCGGCCGCATACGCGTCGGCGCCGAGCGCCGCCACGTCGACCGCCACCGCACCCGCCCCCTGCGCGCCGTCGAGCAGCACCGGCACGTCGAGCGACGCGAGCGCCGCCGGCGCGAAGCGTCCGCTGCGCCAGCTCACGTGCGAGCAGGCGACGAGGCGGGTGTCCGGCCCGACCGCGTCGGCGAGGTCCGCCCACGGCGCGATCCGCACGCGCACGCCGCGCGCGCGCTGGGCGCTCAGCGGGCCGAGCAGGCCGGGATGCTCTTCGTCGCTCGTGACGATCTCTTCGCCCGGGCGCAGGTCGAGCGCGAGCAGCACGCGCGCGATCCCGTCGGTCGTCGAGGTCGTGAGCGCGAGATCGGCGGGCGCGCAGCCGACGCACGCCGCGTACGCCGCGCGCAGGTCGTCGGTCAGCGCGACGCGCCGCTCGAAGTGCGCCAGCCCGGCGCGCCCCTCCGCCTGCTCGCGCTCGAGCTGCGCGCGCGCCGCCGCGACCGCGGCTGCCGGCAGCGGCCCGTTCGTGCCGGCGTTCAGATAGGCGAGGCGGTCGAGCACCGGGAACTGCGCCCGCAGCGCGGCCAGCGGCGGCGAGGCAGGGGACGGCGAAACCGGCTCCCCCGCGCTCATCTCATCCGCGCTCGAGCGCCGGCCGGCTCTGCTGCTCGCGCCAGCGCGCGTGCGACTCGTCGATCACGGTGATCGCGTCCTCGCGCGAGAACCAGCCGTCCACCTTCACGACCTTGCCCTCGGGCGTCTTGTAGATCGAGAAGAAATGCGAGATCTCGTCGCGCAGCGGCAGCGGCAGGTCCTCCAGCGAGTCGATCGAGGACCAGTTCGGATCCTCGAGCGGCACGCACAGGACCTTGTCGTCGACGCCCTTGTCGTCGCGCATCTTGAACAGCGCGATCGGCTTGACGGGGATCACGCAGCCCGGGAACGTCGGCTCGGAGACCGTCACCATCGCGTCGAGCGGGTCGCCGTCCTGCGCCAGCGTCTGCGGAATGAAGCCGTAATCGGTCGGATAGACGACGGACGAGAAGAGGAAGCGGTCGAACTTGATCGCCTGCAAGCCCTCATCCCACTCGTACTTGTTGCGCGAGCCCTTGGGGATCTCGACGAGGCAGTGCAGGTGGCGATCGCTCATGTCCGGGACCATACGACACGCGTACGATTGCGGCATATGGCACACGCGCACGCCGAGGAGCGCCACGGGCACGGGCACGCCGGACACGTCCATGCGCGCGCGGGGACCGATGCGCGCGCGCTGACGATCGCGCTCGCGCTGATCGCGGCGTTCATGTGCGCGGAGGTGATCGCGGGCATCGTCGCCCACTCGCTCGCGCTGCTGTCCGACGCCGGGCACATGCTGACCGACGCGGCGGCGCTCGCGCTCGCGCTGCTCGCGCTGCGGATCGCGAGACGGCCGCCGCGCGGCGCCATGACCTACGGCTTCGGCCGCGTCGAGATCCTCAGCGCGCAGGCAAACGGGATCACGCTCGTGCTGCTCGCGCTGTGGATCGTCTACGAGGCGATCCGCCGGCTCGTCTCGCCGCCCGGCGTCCACGGCGGGATCGTGCTGGTCGTCGCGCTCGTCGGGATCGCCGTGAACCTGGCGGCGACGTTCGTGCTGGCCGGCGCGCGCCGCGAGAGCCTCAACGTCGAGGGCAGCTTCCAGCACATCCTCACGGACCTGTTCGCGTTCGTCGCGACGGCGCTCGCCGGCGGGATCGTCCTGCTGACCGGCTTCGCGCGGGCCGACGCGCTCGCCTCGCTGCTCGTCGCCGCCTCGATGCTCTACGCCGGCGTGCGACTCGTGATCGCCTCCGGCCGCGTGTTCCTGGAGGCCGCCCCGGCGGAGCTCGACCCGCAGCGGATCGGCCGCACGCTCGCCGCGCAGTCGGGCGTCGTCGAGGTCCACGACCTGCACGTGTGGGAGGTGACCTCGGGCTTCCCGGCGCTGTCGGCGCACGTCGTCGTGCGGGCCGGCTCCGACTGCCACGAGCTGCGCCGCACGCTTCAGCGCGTGCTGACCGAGCGCTACGGGCTGCGGCACACCACCCTCCAGGTCGACCACGAGGCGGCGCCGCAGGCGCCGTTGCAGATCGAGATCGCCGCTCAGGCTGTGAGCGCCGTCTCGCCGAGCGCGAGCCGGCAGCCCGAGAAGTAGTCGCCGGCCGGCGAGGCGAGAAAGGCGGCGAGCGCGGCGAGCTGCGCGTCGTCACTGTCGGCGCCGGGCGTGATCGCGACGGTCGCGATCCCGTGGCGCGCCCACTCGATCGACAGCGTGCGCGCGAGGTTCTCGGTCGCGGCGCGCGCGCCCGCGACGGCGGGATCGCCGGCCGGCGCCGCGTGGGGCGCGATCAGCGTCACCTTGCCGCCGCCGCTGCTGGGCGTCCCGGGGATGAAGGCGGCGTTCGCCACCGCGCGCACGGTGACCCACGCGAGGTCGAGCGCGGCGCGCAGGCCGTCGGCGAACGCGGGGCGCAGGTCGTGCAGGAGCACGTCGGTCGCCGGGTCGACTGCCGCCGCCATCGCGTCCTCGTCGAGCGCCGTCGGCAGCGGCGCGAGGCGCGCGCCGAGCGCGGCGAGCGGCGCGCCGAGCGCGTCCCCCGCCCCGCCGCCGACCGCGACGAGCCGCCCGTCGAGCAGGCCGGAGCGCAGCAGCGCGGTCGCGTCCATCTAGGACTGCGCGCCCGCCGCGCTCGCCGGCCGGCGGCGCCGTGCGGCGCGCACGCGGCGGCGGACCTGCTTCTCGCCGTGCTGCTCGAGGTCGGCGTAGAGCGCCCTGATCGCGCCGAGGATCGCGTCGGCGGTCGCCTGCTGCTGCTCGCGCGAGGGCTTGGCGACCTGCGGGAAGCTCAGCGGCTCGCCGTACTGGACGAGCACCTTCGGAAACTGGAGCTTCTTCCAGTTGCGCACCCGCTGGGAGCCGTAGATCGCGATCGGCACGACCGGCGCTCCGGACTCGAGCGCGAGCCGGCCGATTCCCGCGCGCGCCTTGTCGCCGACTCTGCCGGTGCGCGAGCGGCCGCCCTCGCAGTACATGACGATCGCGGCGTCGCGCGCGAGGATCGCGTGCGCGGTGATGAACGCGTCCTCGTCGTAGTGGCCGCGTCGCACTGGGAAGACCCCGCCGGGCGAGAAGATCCACTCCCCCGGCTTCTTGAAGAGCTGCGACTTCGCCATGAAGCGCACGCGGCGGCGGATGAACGCGCCGGTGAAGAAGTGGTCCATGAACGAGAAGTGGTTCGGCGCGAGGATGACCTTGCCGCTCGCGGGCACGTTGTCCGAGCCGATGCAGCGCATGCGGAAGCAGATCAGCCCGTAGAGGACCGTGATCACGCGCACGACCTCGTACACCCAGTTCGGTTCGCGCGTGCGCGAGCGCTGATGGAATCTGTCGAAGTACTCGGCGGGGCGCGGATCCTTGTAGACCTGCGCCTTCATCGAGGAGAGCCGCTCGTCCGCCATCGGCGAGGAGATTACCCGCGCAGCCGGTGGATGCGCCGGTCCCGGTATAAGTCGCCCGCGATGCCCGCCGTCCTCGAAGCTCGCTCCGCGCCGCCGCGCGTGCTCATCGTGAGCGCGTCGATCGGCGAGGGCCACGACCTGCCGGCGCGCTTCCTCGTGGAGGGCCTGCGGGCGCGCGTCCCCGACGTCGTGGCGCCGATCGAGGACGCGTTGCGCGCCGCCGGGCCGCTCGTCGAGCGACTCGTGCTCGGCGGCTCGGCCTTCCACTCCGACCTCGGCAACCTGGCCTACGACGCCGAGTACGCGCTCATCACACACGTTGCTCCGGTGCGCCGCGCCGTCGGCCGGCTCGGCGAGTTGCTCGCCTGGCGCGGGCTGCGGCGGCTCGTCGTCGAGCACCACCCCGACGCGGTCGTCTCGACCTATCCCGGCGCGACCGAGGCGCTCGGCCGGATGCGGCTGCGCGGCCGCCTCGACGTCCCGCTCGTCTCGGCGATCACCGACCTGGCGGCGCTGCGCTACTGGTCGCACCCCGGCGTCGACCTGCACCTGATCACGCATCCCGAGTCGGCCGAGGAGGTGCGCGCGATCGCCGGTCCGCGCACGCGGATCGTCGCTGCGCGCGGCATGAACGACCCGCGCTTCGCGACGCCGCCGTCGCGCGAGGCCGGGCGCCGCACGATGGGACTGCCCTCCGAGGGGAAGGTCGTCGTCGTCTCCGGCGGCGGCTGGGGGGTCGGCGACGTCGAAGGCGCGATCGCGAGCGCGCTCGCGCTCGACGTCGCGCGCGTCGTCGTGATGTGCGGGCGCAACGAGGCGCTGCGCCGCCGGCTCGCGGTCCGCTTCGGGAACGTGCCGCAGGTCGTCCTGCTCGGCTTCACGACCGAGGTCCCGTCGCTGTTCGCCGCCGCCGACGCGCTGATCCACTCGACCGCCGGGCTGACCGTGCTGGAGGCGTGGGCGGTCGGCTGTCCGACGATCTCCTACGGCTGGGGTCGCGGCCACATCCGCGCCAACAACCGCGCCTATGCGCGCTTCGGGATCGCCGACGTCGCACGCGACCGCGACGAGCTGGCGCGCGCGCTGCGCCGTGCGCTCGCGCGCCGCGGCTCACCCGTCGCCGCGTTCGCTCAGCTCCCGCTCGCGGCCGACGTCGTGTTGGAGCTGATCGGCGCCGGTGCCGGGCTCGACGGCTCCGCCCCGGTGCTCCTCGCCGGCGATCACGTCGGCGACGGCGGCTGATCCGCCGAGCAGCGCCGCGCCGCCCGCGACCGCGAGGATCGCCGCGCCGAGCGCGATCCGCTCGGGGATCGTGTCCGCCCACGGCTCGTCGAACACGAGCGGCCCCGCGATCACCGGCACGAGCACCTGCGCGGAGACGACGACAGGCGCGACGCGCGTGGCGGCGATCCGCTGGAGCGCGCTCATCTCGGCGGTCAGCGCGAGGAAGCCGGCCAGCCCGGCGCTCGCGACCCACAGCAGCGCGGGCAGCCAGGCGCCGCGATCGAGCGCGTCGGCGACGAGCTTGAGGCCGATCGCCGCCCACGCGTCGCCGGAGGCGGCGGCGACCACCCGCAAGCGGGCGTCGGCGATGCGCCGGCGCAATGCGAACGGCAGCGCGGTCAGCGTGCCGAGCACGAGCACGAGCGCCACGACGCCGGCCGGATCCCCCGAGCCCCCGATGCCCGGGTCGGCCACGAGCGTGACGACGGCCACCCCGCAGACGATCGCCGCGACGCCGACCAGCTCCCAGCGCCCGACGCGCTCGTGCAGCACGAGGCTCGAGAGCGCCAGCAGCAGCACGAGCCCGAGCGCGAGCACCGGCTGGACGATCGTCAGCGGCGCGAGCGTGAGCGCGAAGACCTGAAGCAGCGCGCCGGCGCCCGAGAGCGCGGTCCCGCCGACCCAGCGCGGTCGCCGGATCAGGCGCCCGAGCAGGCCGGCGTGCAGGCGCTCGCCGCCGCCGGCGCGGCGCGTCTCGAGCGCCTGGAGCACGTACGCGCCCTCGTAGCAGCACGCGGCCCCGATCGCGACGCCGATCCCGGCGATCATCGCGGCGTCCCCCTGTGGGACGATCCGCGCCGTGCCACGCCCAGCGGCATCGACGGCGGCCGGCGCGGCGCTCGCCGCCGCGGCCGCGTGGTCGCTGCCTGCGCTCGCTCCGCTCGTGCCGTCACTGTGCCGCCCGCTCGGGATCCCGCGCATGCTGCCGGGCGACGAGCCCGCCGTGGCGCTGACGTTCGACGACGGCCCGCACCCGCGCGGCACCCCGGCCGTGCTGGAGGCGCTGGCGGCGACCGGCGCGCGCGCGACGTTCTTCCTGATCGGCGAGCAGGTGCGGCGCTCTCCCGCGCTCGCGGCCGAGATCGTCGCCGCCGGCCACGCGGTCGCGCTGCACGGCGACCACCACCGGCTCCAGTTGCGCTGCGCCCCGCGCGCGCTCGCCGACGACCTCGACCGCGGACACGCGACGATCGCCGAGGCGAGCGGCGTCGCGCCCCGCCGCTACCGGCCGCCGTTCGGCGTCTTCAGCCCGGCCGGCCTGGCGATCGTGCGCCGGCGCGGCTGGGCGCCGCTGCTGTGGTCGCGCTGGGGCCACGACTGGCGCCTGCACCGCACGCCCGCGCAGATCGCCGCGGAGCTGACCGGGCGGCTCGAGAAGGGCGACGTCCTGCTGCTGCACGACGCGGACGATTACAGCCAGCCGGGATCGTGGCAACGCACCGTCAAGGCGCTGCCCGCGGTGCTCGACGCGATCGGGCGCCGCGGGCTCGCGACCGTGACGCTCTGACGCCAAGCCCTCCTACGCGCGTTCCGTCGCGCGCCGCCACGCTCTGACGCCGGTGGCCGCCATCGTCGCCACGACGCAGATCAGCACGATCGCGACGGCGTGGTGCGCGCGCGCGTAGTGCGAGAGGTCGGAGGTGCCGTCGAGCAGCGCGGAGACGATCGTGCCGGCGAGCGCGGCCAGCAGCGCGGCGAAGACGCCGACGAGGATCAGGCCGGAGTCGCGTACGACCCGGCGCAGCGAGAAGCTCCGACGGGTCGCCGTCGCGACCGCGACCGCCGGCTCCTCCGCCGGTGCGGCGGCGACAGCCACCGGCTCCAGCGCCGGCGCAGGCTCGACCGCGTTGTGCTCGCGATGCCACGCGACATACCGCCTCAGCCCCTCGGCGAACGGCGTGCGCGCCTCCCAACCGAGCTCGGCGGCGGCGCGCGCGCCCGACACCTCGGCGCCCTTGAAGTCGCCCGCGCGGCCTTCGGTCAGCACAAGCTCGACGTCGCCGACCTCGTCGCGTACGCGCTCGGCGATCTCGCGGATCGTGACCTCCTCGTCGCCGACGAGGTTGTAGGTGCGGTCGGCCGCCTGCGGCGCGAGCCCGGCGACGACGCCCTCGGCGATGTCCTCGACGTAGACGAAGCGGCGCGTCTGGAGTCCGCCGCCGGCGAGCGTCAGCGGCTCGCCCGCGAGCGCCTTGCGCACGAAGATCGGGATCACCGCCGCCGGCCGCGCGCGCGGGCCGTAGGGGATCCCGAAGCGCAGCACGGTCGACTCGACTCTGTAGAGCTCGCGGTAGGAGCGGCAGTACAGCTCGCCGGCGAGCTTCGTCGCCGTGTAGAGGTGCGCCGGCGGCGCGAGCAGCGTCTGCTCGTCGACGTGCTCGGCTTCGACGTCGGAGTAGACCCAGATCGTCGAGGCGTAGACGACGCGGCCGATCTCGAGCTGGCGCGCGGCCTCCAGCACGTTGACGGTGCCGCGCGCGTTGAGCTGCTCGGAGCCGACCGGGTCCTGCTGGACCTCGCCGACGTCGGCGGCGGCGGCGAGGTGCGCGATCGCGTCGCAGCCGGCGGCGGCGCGCAGCAGGTCCTCCAGCACGCACATGTCGCCGATCACGGTGTCGACGTCGGGGTGGTAGGGCGAGGGGCGCACGTCGAGGATGCGCGGCTCGTGGCCGGCCGCGATCAGCTTGTCGACGACGTGGGAACCGATGAATCCGGCGCCGCCGGTGACGAGGACGCGGCTCATGCGGGATCGACCTCCGGTCGGTAGTAGAGCGGGACGCACCAGTGGCCTTCGGCCACCCAGTCGGTGTTCGGCAGGTGCTCGCCCGTGCCCATGATGCGGTGGCACGGCTGGTCGTAGACCTTGCCGCTGGACTTCTCGATCGGGTCGAAGACGATGTACTTGTAGAGGCCCGACGTCATCCCGTCGGGCAGCTCCAGGCGACCGGGGTGCAGCGCGTCGAGGTGCTCGCGCGCGGCGGCGTTCTTCCACGCGACGATCTCGGGCATGCGCTCGGTCTGGATCAGCGCCATCGCGGCGGTGAACTCGCTCATGCGGAAGTTCACGCCGGGGACGTCGTAGGCCGGCTTGCCGTAGTCGCGGAACGCGCGCGCGTAGGTGAGCAGGTCCTCGTCGCGCGAGACGAGCACGCCGCCCTCGCCGGTCGACACCGTCTTCGTCGCGTAGAACGAGTACACCCCGGCGTCGCCGTACGTGCCCGGCCGCTTGCCGTTCCAGTCCGCCCCATGCGCGTGCGCGCAGTCCTCCAGCAGGAAGACGCCGTGCGCACGGCAGGCGTCGGCGATCGACTGGCTCTCGAACGCGATGTGCCCGCCGATGTGCACGAGCACGCACGCACGCGGCTGGTGGCGCTCGATCGCGGCCTCGATCTGCGCGAGCGAGGCGCACAGGTCGTCTCTGTTGCAGTCGACGAACACCGGCTTGCCGCCGGCGGCGACGATCGCGAGCGGCGTCGCCATGAAGGTGTTGGAGGGGCACAGCACGGTCTGGCCGCGGACGCCCGCGTACTCGAGCGCGGCGATCGCGCCGCCGGCCCACGAGCCGATCGCGACGGCGGGCGCGCCGTTCCAGGCGGACCAGGCGGCCTCGAAGCGGCGGTTCATCTCCCCATGCGACCACTGCCCGGAGTCGATCACCTCGTCGATCAGGGCGTGGAAGCGGGAGCGGTCGCGTTCGTCGAAGCCGATCGCGAAGCGGTGGAGGTCGGATTGAGTAGTTGACACGGGGCGGAACGCTAGTGGTCCGGGCGGCGATCGGTCGCCACCGTCCGCTTAGAGTCCCTTAAGCGTCGCTTAAAGGCGCAGCGGGCGGCGCGCCCGGTACACCGCCGCGAAGTCGAGCATCTGGCGGCCGCGGTGCAGGAATCCTCGCATGGTCCGGCCCGTCGCGCGATGCGCGAGCGGGAGCTCGACCTCGACGACCCGAAATCCGGCGCGTGCGGCGTCGATCGTCATCCCGATCTCCATCCCGAACCGCGGCGCGAACGGCAGGACGGCCGGCAGCACGGCGGCGCGCAGCGCCCGCTGGCCGGAGATCGGCGCCGTGGTCTCCAGCCCGCAGCGGCTGCGGATCGCCCAGCGCGCGAAGCCGAGCGCGAGGCCGAAGCCGCCGCCGACGCGGGTCGCGAACGCGGCGACGGCGAGGTCAGCGCGGCCGGCGCGGACCTCCTCGACGAGCGCCTTCAGCGCCTCGGCGCTGGCGGCGAGGTCGCCGTCGCACAGCAGGATCACGGCGTCAGGGTCCTCGTCGGCGAGCGGCAGCAGGCGCTGCGCCGCGAGCGTCGCGGCACCGCCCTTGCCGATGTTGCGCGCGCTGCTCACGACGTCCGCGCCGTGCGCGGCCGCCACCGTGGCGCTGTCGTCGGTCGAGCCGTCGTCGGCGATCACGATGCGCGCGCCCGGGAACGCCGCGGCGAGCGCGCTCAGGGTCGCCGGCAGGCGGTCCGCCTCGTTGTAGGCAGTGACGATGACGGCAGTCGCGGAGGCCATCGGGGGCGGCGGCTATTCTGGCGATCCGCGGGCCCGCCTGCGGCGCCGTCTTTTGTTGCCAGCGAGAACCTGGAGGTCGAGCGTGCCTGACGTCGAGGCCCACATCACCGGCACCGTCTGGAGAGTCGAGGTCGAGATCGGCGACGCGGTCGACGAGGGCGACACCATCGTGATCCTGGAGTCGATGAAGATGGAGATGCCGGTCGAGGCGGAGGATCCCGGGGTCGTGAAGGAGATCCGCTGCGAGGAGGGCCAGGCCGTCTCCGAGGGCGACACGCTCGTCGTGCTCGAATAGAGGCTTCCGCCGCCGACCCGACCGCCTCGGCCCACGCTCCCCTGCCTCCATGCCCGGCGTCGTCCACGTCGAGGAGCCGGCGCCCGGCGTCGCGCTTCTGACGCTCTCGAATCCTGACAAGCGCAACGCGCTCGACCGCACGCTGTGCGAGTCGCTGCGCTTCACGCTCGAGCGGCTCGACGCGCGCTGCGTCGTGCTGACCGGCGAGGGCCGCGCCTTCTGCGCCGGCTACGACATCGCGGAGCTGCTCGGCGAGGGGTACGAGGACGGCGCGGCCGACAGCGTCGAGGCGCACCATCCGTTCCCTGGCGCGCTGGCGGCGATCGAGACGTACCCGTACCCGGTGGTGGCGGCGCTCAACGGCGCGACGATCGGCGGCGGGCTGGAGCTGGCGATCGCCTGCGACCTGCGGATCGCGGCGGACACGGCGCAACTCGGGATGCCGCCGGCGAAGCTCGGCGTCGTCTACGCGACGGCCGGGCTCAACCGCTTCCTGACGACGATCGGCGGCGCGCGCACGCGCGAGTTGTTCCTCACGGGGCGGCGGATCGACGCGGCGACGGCGGAGCGCTGGGGGCTCGTGAACTCGGTGGTGGAAGCCGAGGCGCTCCCGGCCGCGGCGCTGGAGCTGGCGACGGAGATCGCCGCCAACGCGCCGCTGTCCCTGCGCGGCAACAAGGCGGGCATCCGCGAGCTGATCGCCGCCGGGGGAGTGCTGGATCCCGCCGTGGCCGCCGTGCTGGAGGCCGAGCGCCGCAGAGCGTTCGCCTCCGAGGACCTCCGCGAAGGCCTCCGCGCGTTCGGCGAGAAGCGCGCGCCGGTTTGGCGGGGGCGGTGAGCGCGCGGCGGAATTACTCGTCGGCGGCGCCGGTCGTTCCGGCGCGTTCGACCGCGCTCGCGACGACCTGCTCGGTGAGCGCGTCAGGGACACCGTAGAGCGCGCACACGAGCCGCTCGACGGCCTCGACGAGGGCGCGGCCATCATCGAGCAGTCGCTGGATCTGCGCCTGATGCTGCGCGACAGTCGCACGGAAGGCGAGCAGGTCGACCGGCACACGTACGGCTCGAAGGTCCTCGCCCGTGAGCCGGCCTCTCCTGGGCAGCACGTCGAGCAAGAGATCAAGTCGTTCGCGCGGTCCCACAACGGCAGCCGTGACCGTGCGGCTGTGCCGGAAGAGCAGCGCGGGGCCGTCGAGGCCCTCCTCGATCTGCGCTCTCCCGAGCACGCCGTCCGTCGTCACCCTCAGCGTGAGTGCCGGATCGAGGCGGATCGAGCGCACGTCTGACTCGGGCAACTCGGCGAGAGCACCCACCGGATCGACGGCGACGCCCTGCGCCCGCCAGGGGTTCTTCACCACGCGTCTGAGCTCGGGCGCCACCGACCGCAACGGCAGCAGCGCCCGGCGGTTGTCCGCGATCGCGCGCACCAGGTGCTCGATCGCCGCGCGCGCGTCCGCGTCTCCTTCGGGGGTGCCCACGGCGGCGCGCACCGGATCCGCTGCGGCGACGGCGGCAGCCGCATCACCGGCGGCGAGCGCCTCCGCGATTTGCGCGACGGCGGGTCCGGGCGCCCATCCGTCGGGCGCGAGGACGTGCCGGTACGGCATCTCGTTCATCGGCTTGGGCTCGTAGTTGCGCCGGACGTGCCACGGCGTCTTCCCGCGGACCGCATACCAGAGGTCGAGCAGCTCGCTGTTGAGGACACCGCAGAGGTACGCCACCGACAGGCCGTCCTCGCGCGGCGTAGCGATCGTCGTCTTGATCGATGGCTGCCACTTGCCGGTCTCGTCCAGCGCGAAGCGGCCGCGATCCGTCCGGTACAGGGCGATGACCTTCGGCCCTTGAAGCGCAGCCGGATCGCGAGGCCACGCTGTCTCCCACCATGACCGTCGTGGATTCCGGACAAACTCCGCTCGGGTCTTGAGCACATCACGCCACCGGTCAAGCGCGTCCAGCAGTGCCGGCGGCGGGTCGTCACCCGCGCGAAGCCAGACGAGATTGGAGTAATCCGCTTCGTCGATGGCGCCGTACAGCAGGGCTCGCGGCTCCGGAGACCGAGCGAGAAAGCCCCGAGACGACCGCCACGGCTCCACCAGCTCCTGCCCGGCAGGCAGCTCGAGGATCGGATCGCCGGTGCAGCGCCCGTCCTGCGCGAGACGGCGCTTTACCTCCTGTGGAAGCCGTCTTTGGACGCGAGCGGTGTAGGCATCCGCGCCGGTCTGGATGCCTTGGGCCACCACCCACCGCTCCGCCAACCGCTCGACAGGCGACCGTCTCGCGTCGAGCCGCGCCTGAAGATGGGCGACGACGCGCGCGGCGACGTCGCGCGCCGCGTGCTTGATCGGCCACGGCTGTCTGGAGCGCAGGCTCGCCTGCGGCACGTCGTGGACGAGGATGCCGCCTCTGCGGCCGGGTCTGCCCCCCGCCCGCTTCCCCATCGTCGCCAGCAGGCCCTCGCGCGGCGGGACGCGCGCGTCGGGGACACCAGTGATCGCGACCGCGGCCTCGACCTCGTCCTCGAGCAGCACGACGCGCAGCCTGTGATCCGCGGGCACCTCCGCCTTCGTGGCGACCAGGATCGCGCTCTCGACGGTCGGCGGCGTGGCGCCAGCGCGCACGTCCTTCTCGGCCGCCTCCGTCGCGAACAGTCTCATGCTGCCGAACAGGAACAGCTCGTCCAGGCGCAGGCACTCCGCCAGGCGCTCGCGCAGCCAGTCGGCGTTGCCGGCGTTCATCCATCCGGCCGGCGTGATCACGCACAGCCGCCCACCAGGCGCCACCTTCTCCGCCGCCATCGTGAGGAAGTAATAGAGGTAGTCGCTCTTCCCCCGATAGACGTCTGTCCATCCGGGCAGTGCGCGCAGCCGCTCGAAGAGCACCTTGTTCCCCGCTTCGGCGACGTAGGGCGGATTGCCGATCACGAGGTCGAACGCACCGTCGCGACGGATCTCCGCATACGGGCGCTCCTTCAGGCTGTCGAGCGGCACGATGCCGTACCGCTCGTTCGAGGCGAGCAGCGCGGCATCGCCGCGCAGCGACGGCGCCAGGCCCTCCAGGCTCGCGCCCGGCCCGGGTCGGGCGCTCAGCGAGTCGACGTGCACCACGCCGAGCGTGAACGGCGGCGGCTCGTCGCCCAGCTCGTGCAGCCGGCCGAGCAGTCGCGAGACCTGGAGCAGCAGGTTCACCTCGGTCAGGTAATACGGGAACGGGCTGATCTCGCACCCGTGAAAGCCGCGCACGATCGAACGCAGACCGTCGCGCATGTCGCGCGACTGGTTCCGGTCGAGACCGCCGTCGTCGATGATGCGGCGGGCCGCCTCGACGAGGAAGCCGCCAGATCCGGTCGCGAAGTCGAGCACCTGGCGCTCGTGCCGGGCATCGCCTTCGAGTCGGAAGACACCCTCTGGTCCGTCGAAGCCGACTCGGTCGAGCATGAATCTCACAACGGCGCGCGGTGTGTAGAACTGGCCGAGGCGGTCGCGATCGATGTCGTCGACGTACGACTCGTAGAGGCCCCCGAGCACATCCGCGCCAAGGCGCCCGAGCGGGAACGGCACCAGCGCGTACAGCACCTCGGCGAGCGCTTCGTCGCGCGGCCGGTACCAGTCGTAGTTGTTGTCGTCGCTGAACAGCCAGCGGTACCGCTCGCGTCCGAGGCTGAACGCCTCCTCCAGCACGCGCCGCAGATTGCGGTCGAGCCGTTCGTAGGCATGCTCGAAGCCGCCGTCGTAGAGCCGGTCGTCGACAAAGCCGGCGTCTTCCCAGGAGCGATACAGGAGGATGCGCGTGAGCGTCAGTTGGGAGACGCGCATCAGGTACTGCCGCCAGGCGCGTGACGGCACGCCGGCGACGTCCCGGTAGGCCGCCACCGTGGCGGGCAGCTCCTCTGCGCTCAGGCCGGGCTCGATCTCGCGCGCGAGCGTCTCCAGCTCCAGCCGCAGCCGCCGTTCGCGGTCGGGGTCGACCTCGAGCTGCGCGAGCAGGCGCTCATGGTGCGCCGCGGCGTCCGCGGCGAGCGTTCGGGAGAGATTGCGGAGCTGGCTCACGAGGAAGTCGAGGTCGATCTCGAGCTGCTCGCCCGCCCCGGCGCGATCCCGCCAGGGCTCCGCTTCGGCGACGAGGCGCACCTGCGCCTCGAAGCCCATCGCGCGGTGGTGGAAGCGCTCGCAGAAGCGGACGAAGCGGTCAACCTCGTCGAGCGCGAGCGCCTCGCCGCGGGCTACCTCCCACAGCCGTCGGACGTCGAACGACAGCGTCGGATCGTGACCGCGCTGGCCACGCCTGTAGACGCGCAACTCGCGGAGGTTGAAGAGCACGCCGAAGTCGAGGTGGCGCTGATCGATGTAGACGCGAATCTGGTGCTCGTGCGCAGCGAGATCCTGGAGCGAGCTCTTCGCGTCGAGGACGAAGCGGTGGGCGACGAGGTCGACCGGCGTGAAGTCCGGCTTCAGGCCGGAGCGTCCCCGCTGCGGGAAGTAGGCGTCGACGGGGAAGGCGAGAACCTGCTCGAGGATGTCAGCCAGCACCGGCTCGGTCAGCTGCTCCTCATCTTCGCGCGTGCGCTCGCGGTCGAGATACCGCCCGAGATTCGCGGCTCGATTCAGCTCCCGATACCGGCCGTTGTAGGCGTCGAGCACGCGCTCGAGCGCTTCCAGTTGCGGCGGCATCGCAGCGGCTGGAGTCACGGCCGCGCAGTGTGCGCGACAGCGCGGACGCATGCGCGGCTCATGTCCGTGGGGCGAGCTACGGTTCCACTCGTGCTGCTCCCGTCCACCACGTCCGACCTCACCGCCGACGAGCTCGCTGCGCTTCGCAGCGCGGCCGCCTGGTACGCCAAATATCACGCGTCGCGAGTCGCGGAGTTGGCGGACGACGCTTCGGCATATGCCGAGCAGCGCAAGGAGCGCTTTCTCACGCTGGTCGAGGCGCTGCGCAAGCTCGGTTTCGAGATGGCGTTGCCCGACGGTCTGCGCCAGCGCGAGCGCGCCGCCGCCTGACCCACCGCCCGGGCGGGATGCGCCCCCAGCGCGGCCGGAGGATGACCGCCGCTGCGACGCGGTCCCGATGCGTGGTATGTCACGCTTCTGCCCGCGCGCCGCGGGCCGGGAGCCGTCCGGCGGCGACCGTATCGTGACCCGATCCTGCCTCGGAGGTTCTCGCCGTCATGCCGCCGTTGATCACCCGTGAGGAAGCGCTGCGCCTTGGCGAGCTGGAGGACCGTGCCGCGATCGAGGCGCTGATCGAGCGCGCGTGGCGGGCCCGCGTCGAGCGCTTCGAGGACAGCACCGACATGTGCTCGCTCGTGAACGCGAAGTCGGGCGGCTGCGCCGAGGATTGCGGCTTCTGCGCGCAGTCGCGCTATGCCGAGGCCGACACGCCGCTGCACGCGATGATGGAGCCGGAGCAGATCCTCGAGCATGCGCGTGCCGCGGAGGCGGCCGGCGCGCACCGCTTCTGCATGGTCACGCAGGGGCAGGGGCTCTCCAAGCGCGACTTCGAGAAGGTGCTGGCGGGCGTCAGACTCGTCGCCGAGCACACGAACCTCAAGCGCTGCGCCTCGATCGGTCACATGTCGCCCGCACGCGCGCAGGCGCTCAAGGAGGCCGGCGTCCAGCGCGTGCACCACAACGTCGAGACGGCCGAGTCCTATTACGGAGAGGTGTCTCAAACCGTCCGCTACGAAGGCCGGCTGCGCACGATCGACGCGGTCAAGCAGGCCGGCCTGGAGACGTGCGTCGGCGGGATCCTCAACCTCGGCGAGTCGCGCGAGCAGCGCGTTGAGATGGCCTTCCAGCTCGCCGAGATCGATCCGACGAGCGTGCCGATCAACCTGCTCAACCCGCGCCCCGGCACGAAGTTCGGCGACCGCGACTACATGGATCCGTGGGAGGCGGTCAAGTGGATCGCGATCTTCCGCCTGATCCTCCCCGACGCGCTGTTCCGTCTCTGCGGCGGACGCGTCGAGAACATCGGCGACCTGCAGCGGCTCGCGGTCAAGGCCGGGATCAACGGCGTGATGATGGGCAACTTCCTCACGACGCTCGGCAACACGCCGGAGGAGGACCGCGCGATGTTCGAGGAGCTCGGCCTCAACGTCGCCCGCCAGCCCGACAACGGCGCCAACCCGCGCCCGGACAACCGCTCCGGCTGGCTGGAGGGCGAGACGCCCGACGTCGTGGAGATGCATCTCGACACCGTCGGTACCGCGCCGGGCGGGTCGATCGAGGTGAGACTGTGGGATCCCGCCTCGCAGCTCAGATTCGAGAGCAAGCGGGTGATCCCGCCGCGTCCCGACGGGGCGCCGAATACCGGCATCGGGCGAGCGACACGGGAGGCGGCGGCGCGGCGATGATCGAGATCGAGGCACGACTGGACGAGCTGGAGCGGCTGGGACTCGCGCGCCGCACCCGGCTCGTCAGCGGACCCCAGGGTCCGCGCGTCGTGCTCGACGGCAAGCCCGTGCTGCTGCTCTGCTCGAACAACTACCTCGGCCTCGCCGACCACCCGTCGGTACGCGAGGCGGCCGCCGAGGCGGCGGTGCGCTGGGGCGTCGGCGCCGGCGCCTCGCGGCTGGTCTCCGGCACGATGACGATTCACCGCCGGCTGGAGGAGCGACTCGCGCGCTTCGAGCGCCGCCAGGCGGCGCTGCTGTTCGGCTCGGGCTACCTCGCGAACGCGGGTGTCGTCTCGGCCTTGGCGCGCCGCGGCGAGGTCGTCTTCTCCGACGAGCTCAACCACGCCTCGATCGTCGACGGCTGCCGTCTCTCGCGCGCCGACGTGTTCGTCTACGAGCACGGCGATCTCGACCACCTGGAGTGGGGCCTGCGCGAGGCCGGCGGGCGCGGCGCGCTGATCGTCACCGACGGCGTCTTCTCGATGGACGGCGACGTCGCGCCGCTGGTCGACCTCGCCGAGCTGGCCGGCCGCTACGACGTGCGCCTGATGGTGGACGAGGCGCACGGCACCGGCACGATGGGACCGGGCGGGCGCGGCGCGGTCGCCGAGGCGGGCGTCGAGGACGGCGTCGACGTGATCGTCGGCACGCTCGGCAAGGCGCTCGGCGCCTACGGCGCCTACGCCGCCTGCGACGCGCGCATGGCCAGGTACCTGACGAACGCCGCGCGCTCGTTCGTCTTCTCGACGGCGCCGCCGCCGCCCGCGATCGCGGGCGCGCTCGCGGCGCTGACGCTGCTCGAGGAGGAGCCGCGCCGCGTCGAGAAGCTGCGCGCCAACGTGCGCGAGCTGCGCGCCGCGCTCGCCGACGAGGGCTTCCAGGTCGGCGAGGAGGACCGCACGCCGATCGTCCCGCTCGTGCTCGGCGACGCGAAGGCGACGATGCGCGCGTGCGAGCTGGCGCTCGAGCGCGGCGTCTTCGCGCAGGGGATCCGCCCGCCGACGGTGCCGCCCGGCAGCTCGCGCCTGCGGCTCGCGGTGATGGCGACCCACGGCAAGGGCGAGCTGCGCGACGCCGCCCGTACGCTCGCGCAGGCGGTCCGCGGCGCAGGCATGCGCCCGGAGGACCTGCGACCGCCGGTCACGGGTCCGCCGCTCGCGGAGCCCGAGCCGCTCGAGGCCGATCCCGCGCCTGAGACGGCTGCCCACTGGGATGACGAGCGGCCGCCGGCGCGCGCCGCCGCGCGCCCGTTCGACGCCGAGCGCGACGACGCACCGTCAGCTCCGGCGCGCCGCGTGTTCGACGCGGACGAGCCGGACGCGGTCGAGCGCGCGGCCTAGCCCACACTGCTCGCCGCCGCCCGCCGGCACGCATGAAAGGCCTCTTCGTCACCGCCACCGACACGGGCGTCGGCAAGACGGTGCTCGCCGCGTCGATGCTTGCGGCGCTGCGCGTGCGCGGCGAGCGCGTCGCGGCGTTCAAGCCGGTCGTGACCGGCTGCGACGAGCCGACGAACCCGGACTGGCCGCCCGACGACGAGCTGCTGGCGGCGGCCGCCGGGATGCCGGCGCGGGACGTCGCGGCGGCGCGCTTCGGGCCGCCCGTCTCGCCCCACCTCGCCGCGCGCCTCGCCGGCGAGCAGCTCGACCCGGCCGCGCTGCGCGCCGCCTTCGCCGCGCGTGCGGCCCAGGGCGGCACGGTGATCGCGGAGGGCGTCGGCGGTCTGCTGGTGCCGCTCGCGCCTGACTATCTCGTTCGTGACCTCGCGGCCGACCTCGGCCTGCCGCTCGTCGTCGCCGCCCGCCCCGGGCTCGGCACGATCAACCACACGCTGCTGACGCTCGCGGCCGCGCGCGCCGCCGGCCTGCGGGTCGCCGGCGTCGTGCTGACGCCGTGGCCGGCGAAGCCGAGCGCGATGGAGGAGGACAACCGCGCCACGATCGCCCGCCTCGGCGACGTCGAGGTCGCGACGCTCCCCCGCCTCCCCCGCGCCGACCCGGAGCTGCTGGCGCAGGCCGGCGCGACGCTCCCGCTCGACCGCTGGCTCGCGTGAGCGCTCGCGCTCAGCCCGCGGACGAGCCGCTGCCGGCGCTGAGCGCACGCTCGATGTACGGCCCGAGCAGGGCGGCGGCGTCGCGGGCGATCGCGGCCGGCGTGTCCTTCGGGACCGTCACGTAGCTGATCGCGAGGCGCACGAGCGTCTCGGCGAGGAGCTGGGCGTCGTGCGCGCTCGCAGCCGGCCAGCCGTCGCGCATGACCGCGGCCAGGCGCGCGCTCGCCCACGTCACGACCGGCATCGACTGGGTCGTCACGAGCGGGAGGAGGCCGGCGGTGCCGTCGTCGCTCAGCAGGACGCGTACGAGCGGGTCCTCCCCGGCGGTCGTGAGGAACAGCTCGAGCGCCGCCGCGACGGCCGCCGAGGGGTCGTCGAGGTGCTCGCGCACCGCCTCCTCGACCGCGTCGAGGAAGCGCTCACCCTCGCGGATCACGAACGCGGCCGAGAACTCGTCGCGCGTGCCGAACTCCTTGTAGAGCGTCTGGCGCGAGACGCCGGCCGCTCTTGCGATGTCGGCCATCGTCACCTCGGCCCACGGCCGCTGCTGGACCTGATCGCGCGCGGCGTCGAACAGCGTGTCGCGCAGGAGCTGGCGCGCGGCGACGGCGTAGGGAGGACGTGCCATCCCCTGAATGGTCGCAGCGAGCGCGGTCACTCGTCGTGCTCGAAGTCGACCTTGTCGCGCACGCCGCAGTCGGGGCAGGCCCAGTCGTCGGGCACCTGCGACCACGGCGTGCCGGCGGGGAAGCCCTCGCGCGGGTTGCCCTCCTGCTCGTCGTAGACGTATTCGCAGACGGGGCAGCGGTAGCGCGCCATCAGGCGCCCGCCTCCGCCGCCGCCGACATGGCCCCGCCGTAGCGCGCGAGGATCCGCCGGCGCGCCCGCGGCGCGATGTTCGCGCGCGTGACGTCGCCGCCGTAGTGGTCGAGCAGGCGGCGGTCCATCACCCGCCGCCACACCGGCGGCACGAGCGCGAGCACGATCATGCCCGCGTAGCCGGTCGGGAGCTGCGGCGCGTCGTCCATGTGGCGCAGCGCCTGGTAGCGGCGCATCGGGTTGGCGTGGTGATCGCTGTGGCGCTGGAGGTGGTAGAGCAGCACGTTGGAGGCGACGTTGTTCGAGTTCCACGAGTGCTCGGGGCGCGTGCGCTCGTAGCGGCCGTCCTCGCGCCGCTGGCGCAGCAGGCCGTAGTGCTCGAGGTAGTTGACGACCTCCAGCAGCGCGGCGCCGACGACCGACTGGATCAGCAGGTACGGCAGCACGACCCAGCCGAAGACGGCGATCAGCACGACGTAGAGCGCGACCGTCATCGCCCATGCGTTGAGGATGTCGTTCGTGACGGTCCACGGCCCGCTGCCGGTGCGGCGCAGGCGCTCGACCTCCAGCTCCCACGAGGAGCGCAGCGAGCCGGCGGCAGTACGCGGCAGGAACGCCCAGAAGCTCTCGCCCAGGCGCGCGCTCGCGGGGTCCTCCGGCGTGGCGACGCGCACGTGGTGGCCGCGGTTGTGCTCGATGAAGAAGTGGCCGTAGCCGCTCTGCGCGAGCGCCACCTTGGAGAGCCAGCGCTCGAGCGAGGCGCGCTTGTGGCCGAGCTCGTGCGCGGTGTTGATCGCGATCCCGCTGACCATCGCCATCGTGAACGCGAGCCCGATCTTGTCGACCGCCGAGAGGCCGCCGTGCGCCCACAGCCAGCAGGCGAACACGAGCCCGGCGTACTGGACGGGGATGAAGAGGTAGGTGCACCAGCGGTAGTAGCGGTCCTGCTCCAGCCACTTGATGACGCTGTCGGGCGGGTTCTCCGCGTCCATCCCGACGATCGCGTCGAGCAGCGAGAAGATCCCGAAGACGAGGATCGGCCCGTACCACCAGAAGACGCCGAGCCCGGTGATCTTCACGCCCGCCCAGGCGATGAACGGCAGCAGCGGGACGATCAGGCCGAGCAGCCATGCGTAGCGCTTGCCGTCGCGCCAGGTGGCGGGGTTCAGCTCCGCGTCATCGACAGCGAGTGTGCTCATGTCTCCTCCAGCGTCGCACGTTCGTCCGGCGTCGCGAGAGTTTACATGAGCTGCTCTGCGTGTCAACCAGAGGGACGCGCCTCCTGGCTGTGTCGGCTACGAGTCGCCGCTGCCGTCGCCGCTGCTCGGATTGCCGGAGTTGTCGAGCGGCTCGACGTCCACGGCGGTGTTCGTGCTGTCGAGCGTGACGGCGACGTCGTCGCCGACCTGGATCCCGTCGAGCACGCTCGAATCGGAGACCGGGATCGTCGTCACCGGGCTGCCGTCGTCCGGCTGCACCGTGAGCGAGGAGCCGTCGTCTGCGATCGCCGTCACGACGCCGTCGATCTCAGTCATGTCGGTGGCGCCGGCGCAGGCGCCGTCGCTGCTCTGGCCCGTGACGCGAAGCGTGTCGGCGACGAGCGTGGAGCCGTCTCTGTGGTAGCCGACCTCGACCGTGTCGCACTGCGAGGCGTCGGCCGCCTCCAACAGGCGCCGCGGATCGCTGAAGCGCAGGCCGCTGCCGTCGTCGGCGCGGATCGCGAACATGCCGTCGCCGGTGTCGTCGGTGATCACGCCGTTCACGTCGAGCTCGTTGTCGCCGATGTTCGTGCTGCTCGACAGCACTCTGATCGTGATCGCGACGTTGCCCTGCGCGTCCGTGGAGATCGTCACGAGCAGCGCCTGGCCGGGCGTGAGGCCCTGGAAGTCGATCGTGACGCTCGCCGCCGAGGCGCTCGCATGGTGCGCGTGCGGCGTGCCGCCACTCACGTTGAGCGTCGAGCCGTCGCCGAGCCGCACGACCGCGCCGTGCCCCGAGCTTCTCACGACGCGTCCGAGGAACGACAGCTTGCCGACGCGGCCCGTCACGTGCGCGTGGCCGTTGTGGACGGTGACGACCGCGCCCCGGCGCAGGCCGTGCGTGGAGGTCACGTGCACGTCGCCGACCTTGTGGGAGCGGTCGACGAGGCGGACCGTGTGACCGGAGACCGCCAGCACGACCCCGTGTCCGCTGGAGGGGACGCTCCTGGCCGCGGCCGGCGCGGCGGGAGCGCTCAGCGCCGACGCGCCCGCGGCGCACGCGAGCAGGGTGAGAAGACGGCGGGGTCGGGACATGCGGGCATCGGCTCCTGTCGGGCGGTCGTCAGCGCCGGCACGCGTCCGGCGCACACCGCTTCTCGGCAGGTCAGCGCGCGAGCTTGCGCCCGCCCCCGCGCGCCTGGACGCTCGCGATCGGGAGGTCGTCAGTCCTCGTGCGGCACGAAGTCGCGCTTGCGGGCGCCGCAGACCGGACAGAACCAGGTCTCGGGGATGTCCTCGAACGCGGTTCCCGGCGGGATGCCGCCGTCGGGATCGCCGTCGATCGGGTCATAGATGAATCCGCAGGACTCGCAGATCCACTTCTGCGTCGTTTGCGTGGCGCTCATGGCTGGAACGGTACCGCGCTCCCGCGCAACCTGGCTGTACTACTGTGGAACGCTCGATGGAGCCCGCGCAGCCCGCACCCGGCGAGGAGCTCAACACGGGCGCGGTGACGACGCCGCGGCCGGCGACAAGCGTGATCGTGCTGCGCGGCGGGAGCGAGCGGCTCGAGGTGCTGCTCGTCCAGCGCAACCCCGCATCGCGCTTCATGGGCGGCGCGTGGGTCTTCCCCGGCGGCGCCGTCGACGCGGTCGACGGCGACGGAGCCGACGACGCGGCCCTGCGCGCCGCCGGCGTGCGCGAGGTCGCCGAGGAGGCCGGCATCGCGATCGCCGACCCGGCGGCGCTGGTGCCGTTCTCGCGCTGGATCACGCCGGCGGTCGTGAAGATCCGCTTCGACACCTGGTTCTTCCTCTCCCCCGTCGATGACGACGTCGCGCCGCGGATCGACGGCGGCGAGTGCGTCGACTGGCGCTGGAGCACGCCGCGGGGCGCGCTCGACGCGCACGCGGCCGGCGAGCTGATGCTCGTCTTCCCGACGATCAAGCACCTCGAGCAGCTCGCCGCCTTCCCCCATGCCGACGCGCTCGTGGCGCACGCCAGCCGGCAGCGCGTGGAGCCGGTCGAGCCGCGCGTCGTGCTCGAGGGCGAGGTCGCGCGCGTGCTGCTGCCGGGCGATCCGGGGTACGACGTCGTCGAGGCGTGACCGTGGCGGCGACGAGCGCGAGAGCCGGACCGAGAGCGAGAGCCAGGCCGCGGAGACGCGCCGCCGCCAGACCGGCCGCCGGCATCACCGTCGCCGTCACCGGCCCGACCGGCGACATCGGCCGCGCCTTCATGCGCGCGCTGGAGCGCAGCAGAGAGGTAAGCGCGATCCGGGCGATGGCGCGGCGCGCGCTCGACCCGGCCGCCGAAGGCTGGCGCAAGACGACCTACCTGCGCGGCGACGTGCTCGACCGCGCCGCCGTCGAGGAGCTGGTCGCGGGCGCCGACGCGGTCGTCCACCTCGCGTTCGCGATCATGGGCGCCGGCGGCAGCGAGGGCCACCGCGTGAACCTGGAGGGCTCGCGCAACGTGTTCGCCGCGACGGTGCGGGCCGGCGTTCCGCGGCTCGTCTACACCTCGTCGGTCGCCGCCTACGGCTTCCACCCCGACAACCCGCCGCTGCTGACCGAGGACGTGCGGCCGCGCGGCACGAGCGCCCACGCCTACTCGGCCGAGAAGGCGGAGGTCGAGAAGCTGCTCGGCGACATCACGCGCGGCAGCGCGACCGCGGTCTACGTCTTCCGCCCCTGCATCGTCGCGGGGCCGGACGCGCTGATGATGATCCAGTCGATCCCGTACGTGCAGATCGGCGGGCGGATGCCGGAGGCGGTGCGCTGGCTGCTCGAGACGGCGGCGCCCGTGCTCAAGCCGGTGATCCCGGACAACGGCGTGACGTTCCAGCTCGTCCACCACGACGACGTCGCGAGCGCGCTGCGCGCGGCGGCGCTCGGGAGAGGCAGACCGGGGGTCTACAACCTCGCGGCTCCCGGCACGCTCAACATGCGCAACCTCGCCGAGGACCTCGGCTGGTACGCGATCCCGGTGCCCGAGCTGGCGATCGACGCGGCCGCCGAGATCGCCGGCCGGCTCCCGTTCGTGCCGGAGAAGGCGCAGTGGATCAACGCCCTGCGCGTGCCGGTGCTGATGGACACCGCGAAGGCGCGCCGCGAGCTCGGCTGGAGGCCGCGCTACGGCGCGCGCGAGACGCTGCGCGCGACGATCGCCGAGGCGCGCGCGGACGAGATGCTGCGCTGAGCGGCGCGGGCGCGGGCGCGCCGCCTCCGCCGCGCGTGGCGTCGTATCGTTCCGACGCGATGGCGCATCCCACGCAGACGGCGATCGGGACGTGGAGCGGCGGGCGCTTCATGCACTTCGGCGAGCCGCTCGACGACGAGCGGCTGCTGGCGCTGCTGCGGCCTGACGACCGCATCCGCACGGCGATCACGGCCGACGTCTACGGGACCGGCGACGCGGATCGGATGCTGGGCCGGGCGGTCGCGGGGATGGCGCGCGACGCCTACGTGCTCGTCGGCGCCGTCGGCCACGACTTCTACGCGGGCGAGCGCGCCGGCGCGAAGGGCTTCCCCCGCTTCACCGACTCGGCGCTGCGCGGCCCCGACGACTACGCCTCCTACCTGCGCCGCGCGACGGAGGCGTCGCTGGAGCGCTGCGGCGTCGACCGCTTCGACCTGCTGCTGCTGCACAACCCCGACCGCACCGGCTACACCTCCGAGGCGGTGTGGGACGGGATGGCGGCGCTGCGCGAGGACGGCCTGACGGATCTGATCGGGGTCGCGCCCGGGCCGGCGAATGGCTTCACGCTCGACCTGATCGACTGCTTCGAGCGCTTCGGCGACCGCATCGACTGGGCGATGGTGATCCTCAACCCGCTCGAGCCGTGGCCCGGCGAGCTGGCGCTGCCGGCGGCGGCGCGCCACGACGTAAAGGTGATCACGCGCGTGGTCGACTACGGCGGGCTGTTCGGCGGCGACCTGCGCGACCCGGCTGCGCTGGGTCCGCGCGACCACCGCGCGTTCCGCCCGGCCGGCTGGATCGAGGCGGGATTGGAGCGGATCGCGCGGATGCGGCCGATCGCCGAGCGCCACGGCCTGACGCTGCTCCAGCTCGCGTGCCAGTGGAACCTCGCGCACGCGCCGGTCGCGTGCGTCGCGCCGACGCTGTTGCAGGAGGCCGGCGCAGACGCACGGCCGGTCGAGGACAAGCGCGCCGAGCTGGCGGCGCTGCCGGCCGAGGTCGTGCTGAGCGAGACGGAGGTCGCCGAGCTGCGCGCGATCGGCGACAACGCCAACTGCATGGCGCTCAAGGGCGGCGTCCCCGATCACGAGGGAGCGGCGCTGCCCGACCGCTGGACGCTCGATCGCGCGCTCAGCGAGGTCGCCGCCCGCTGGGAGATCGACCCCGCGCGCGACCTCGTGAAGACACACGCCGCGTAGGCGGGCCGCTGCTCAGACGTCCTCCTCGCCCTCGATCACGTGGATGATCGCGTTGATCAGCGCGAGGTGGGTGAAGGCCTGGGGGTAGTTGCCGAGGTGGCGGCCCGAGTGGCAGTCGAGCTCCTCCGCGAACAGGTACAGCGGGGAGGCGTGGGCGAGCAGCCGCTCCAGCAGCATCTTCGCGCGGCGGTGCTCGCCGATCTCCTCCAGCGCGGCGACGAGCCAGCAGGAGCAGATCAGGAACGTGCCCTCTTCGCCGTGCAGGCCGTCGTCGGTCTCCTCGACCTTGTAGCGCAGCACGAAGGCGTGGTCCGTCAGGTCGCTCGCGATCGCCTTGACGGTCGCGACCACGCGCGGGTCGTCGGGCGGCAGGAAGCGCACGAGCGGGATCAGCAGCGTCGAGGCGTCGAGCGCGTCGGTCTCGTAGTGCTGCCGGAAGACCCCGTCGCGCACGCCGTGCTCGAGGATGTCGCGCTTGATCTCGTTCGCGAGCCCCTGCCACCGCTCGCCGAGCTCGGGCTCGCCGTGGATCTCCGCCAGGCGCGCGCCGCGGTCGAGCGCGACCCAGCACATCAGCTTCGAGGAGACGTAGTGCTTCGGCGCGCCGCGCGCCTCCCAAATGCCCTGGTCCGGCTCGCGCCAGACCGCGATCGCGCCGTTGACCTGGTCCTCCAGGACCGGCCACAGCCGCTCCGGCAGGCGGCCGCCGTGCTTGGTGTGCAGGTAGACCGAGTCGAGCACGGCGCCGTAGACGTCGTTCTGGCGCTGGTCGAACGCGCCGTTGCCGATGCGGACCGGTCTGGCGCCCTCGTAGCCGGTGAGGTGGTCGAGCGTCTGCTCGGTCAGGTCGCGCTCGCCGTCGATCCCGTACATGATCTGGAGCGAGCCGTCGCCGTTGCGGTTCACGTCGGCGACGAACTGCATGAAGTCGTCGGCCTCCCAGTCGAGCCCGAGCGCGTGCAGGCCCCACAGCGTGAAGGTCGCGTCGCGCATCCACGTGTAGCGGTAGTCCCAGTTGCGCTCGCCGCCGGGCGTCTCCGGCAGCGAGGTCGTGAGCGCCGCGACCATCGCGCCCGTCGGCGCGTAGGTCAGGCCCTTGAGCACGAGCGCGGAGCGCTGGAGATAGACGCGCCACGGGTGGTCGGGGAAGCGGCCGTCGTCGAGCCAGCCGCGCCAGAAGTGGGACGTGCGGTCGAGCATCGCGGTCGCCTCCTCGACGGTGCGCGGGCCATGCAGGTCGGCCGCCCACGAGAGCGCGCAGAAGCGCTTCTCCCCCTCCTGGAGCGTATGGCGCGCGCGGGCGCGGTTGCCCTCGATCCCGATCATCAGATCGGAGCTCAGCCGCACCGTCGTCTCACCGTCGGTGGCGTCGGCGACGTTGTAGCCGTCGACCGGCGTCCACTGCGCCTCCGCGCGCGCGTAGTCGAACGCCGGCTCGCAGACCATCTCGATCTGCACGGAGCCCTGGATGCACTCGATCGTGCGCACGAGCACGCGGTCGGCGTCGGTGTCGGTCGGCGGGCGCGTGTGGGCGGCGGCGTCGCTGCTGCCGCGCCACGGCCCGATCGTCAGCGCGTCGCGCACGACGACCCAGCCCGAGGGCGTCATCCACGTCGTCTCGACGATGTTCGTGCCCGGCTCGTAGCGGCGCGCGCCGGGGACGTCGACGCCGTAGGGGCCGAGGCGGAAGCCGCCGGCGCCGCGATCGAGCAGCGCGCCGAACACGCTCGGCGCGTCGAAGCGCGGCACGCACAGCCACTCGATCGTCCCGTGCGGCGCGAGCAGCGCGCCCGTGTGGCAGTCGGACAGGAACGCGTAGTCGGCGATCAGCGGGAACGGCGAGCGCGCCGGCCCGCGCGCGTGGCCGCGCGGGTTCGCGCGCGGGCGCGTGCGTCTGGTGGCGGTCATGCGCGTCAATGCTGCCACGCGCGGGAGCGTCGCGGGAGCGCGTCGCTCAGACGCGCAGGATCCTGAAGCCGGATCCGAGGAGCCGGCGCATGTTCTCCGGATCCGAGGTCGCGAGCGCGTCGCCGCGCTCGCGCACGCCGACGGCGACGCAGGCGTCGACCGCTCCGGCGCCGGCGACGGTGCGCCGCAGCTTTCCGGCAGATCGCGCGCGCTGCTCGTCCAACGGTTCCACAGTGCACGCCTTCAACAGCCAAGCAACTCGAGCGTCCTTGCGATCGCCGCGCCAGACCTCAGCCAGCACGACAGCGGGAACTGTCGGACTCATGCCTCTTCTGAAGGCGAGTCTGAGGATCTGAAGGATGTCGGGATCGGCACGCTCATAGGCGATCAGCGCACCTGCATCGAGTGTCAATCCGGCCACTCGGCCTCGATCCGCCGTACGACCGAATCGGGAATGGGACCGAACCGCTCGATGTCCTCCTCGATCAGCTTCCGCCCCAGCGCGACCTTCGTCTGCCGCTCGACCGCCTCGTTCACGAAGGCCGACAGGTTCCCGCCACGCTCCTGCGAGAGCCGCTCGGCCTCTGCGAGCACGTCCGCGTCGAAGGAGATGGAGCGCTTCTGGACGACCATGCAGCTCATCCTACCACGGTAGGAAGGCGAGTCAGACGCTGTTCCAGACGTCCAGGCCGAGGTTGTTCAGCAGGTTCTGAGCCTCGACGTTGAGGCGGAAGAACTCGCCGGTCCACAGCAGCGCGCCCATCGCGATCAGGACGACGCCGCCGGCGCCGATCACGACGCCGTAGTGGCGCTTGACGACCCCGAAGGCGGAGGTCATCGAGCCGAACGCGAGCGAGGTGATCAGGAACGGGACCGCGAGGCCGGCCGAGTAGAAGGCGAGCAGGATCGCGCCGTGGCCGGCGGAGCTGGAGAGGGCGGCGGCGCTGAGGATCGCGCCGAGCGTCGGCCCGATGCACGGCGTCCAGGCGATCGCGAAGGCCGCGCCGGCGATCACGGGTCCGCCCTTGCCGGCGCGCTGCATGAGCCCGGTCACGTGGAATTCGCGGTTCAGGCGCGTGACGAACGGCGTGCTCAGGAAGAACACCCCCATCGCGACGATCAGCACGGCGGAGACCTTCTGCAAGAGCTGCTTGTGGTCGTTGAGCGCCGACCCGACGGCGGTCGCGCCGAGGCCGAGCAGGATGAAGATCGTGCTGAACGACAGCACGAACAGCAGGCTCGGGACGAGCACCCTGCGCACCCCGCCGGCGCTGCGCACTTCGCCCGGCGCGACGCCGGAGACCGCGCTGATGTAGCCCGGCACGAGCGGCAGCACGCAGGGCGAGAGGAACGAGACGAGCCCCGCGACGACCGCGAGCGGAATGCCGACGCCGTTGGCGGGATCCATGCGTGGAAGCGTACCTCCGCCGCGTCAGCTTCCGACGACCGTGACCGTGACGCCGAGGCCGGGCGCGCCGGCGAGCTTGCGGTCGCAGGTGACGAGCGGGCAGCCGAGGCTGCGAGCGAGCGCGATGTAGAGGGCGTCGTGGGAGCTGACGTTGTGCCGCAGCGCCCATGCGTCGAGCACGAGCGGTTCGATCGGGAAGCGTTCGATGTCGGCGTCGACGAGCAGCTCCAGCGCCTCGCGTGCTCGCCGCTCGCTCATCTCGCCTCCACGCACGTAACGCGCAATCGCGCTCAGCACCTCGGCGTCGAGCAGCGCAGGCGCAACGCCGTCGATGCCTTCGAGCGCCGCGCGCACGTTCGCGGCGCGGGGGTGCTCGACGAGCAGATCGACGACGACGGACGCATCAACGACGGCGTGAGCCACCGCCGCCCTCGGTGCGCCGCGTCAGTTCGCGGTCTCGATCCTCGCGGCCCTCCCGGACGACGTCCGCAGCCGACTTCGACACGTCGACCGGCTCCAGCTCGGCGACGCGTTCGAGCCAGTCACGCTTCGACGGCAGCCGCTGGTCGCGCTCGATCAGCTTCAGCACGTAGTCGCGGATCGTCGTGCCTTCCTGGTCGGCGCGGCGCCGGAGCTCGGTGTGCATGGCAGGAGGCACGTTCTTGACCTGAATGATGCTCATTGCATGAGAATAGCATTCCAGTAGCATGCCAATCATGGCTTTAGCATCACTTCCTCAGTCCGGCGCGATGCCGACTTCGACGCCGAGATGAGAGCGGCGTCGTTCGCCTTCCGGCTTCGCATGCGTCCGCACGCGCACGAGCGCGGCCCCGACGATCGATCGCTCCCACCCGCCGGCGGTTCGCCGGCTCTTCGAGTCTCCCGCCTGTCTACTCCCCCGCCAGGTCCCGCCGCGCGAAGAGGGCGAGGGCGGCGGTGAGGGCGGCGGCGGCGAGGGCGAGCATGACGACGGCGGCGAGCGCCTTGAAGTGCTGGGCGGGGACGAGGCCGACGTGGTGGAACGGCGAGGCGCCGAGCAGCCACTTCGGCGCGCCGAGCGCGGCCCCGAAGAGCTGCCAGACGAACGCGACGCTCACGAGCCCGTAGGCGATCCCCGTCGTCGCGCGCGGCCAGGCGGCGAACGCGAGCGCGCTGAGGCCGAGGAACAGCAGCGCGGTCGGCAGGCAGTTCGCGCCCGCGCCGAGCAGGTCCGGCAGCGAGACGCGGGCGCCCTGCGAGCGCGCGCCGGCCCAGGCGAGCAGCGCCGCCAGCAGCGCGAGCGCGACCGCGCCGCCGAGGGCGATCGCGAGCCGTCCGGCGAGCCAGCGGCGCCGCCCGAGCGGCAGCGCGAGCAGCGTCTCGAGCTGCTGGCCGGCCTCCTCACGGCGCGCCGCCGCCACCTGCGCGCAGGCGAACAGGCTGATCGCGAGGATGAAGAAGAGGAAGTAGAAGCCGAGGATCCCGCTCGGCGTGAGGACGTTCGCGCCGAAGCGGGCGAGCTCTCTTCTGAGGGTCTCCGACAGTCTCACCGTCTGGAACGTCGTCGAGATCACCCCGATCACGAACGCGAACAGGCCGACGCCGGCGAACCAGCCGATCAGGCCGATGCGCTCGCCGCGCAGCGCCTGGGCGGTCGGCGAGCCCAGCAGCGCGGTCCGCGGCGCGCGGCGGTCGTGCGACTCCAGCAGCCCGCTGCCGACGTCGCGCCGCAGCGCGATCCGCCCGGCCGCCGCGAACAGCGCCGCCGACGCCGCCAGCGGCAGCAGCAGGACCGCCGGACGCGGAGCGGCGAACGCGCGCAGCTCCTCGGCCCAGCCGAGCGGCGTCATCCAGCGCAGCCAGCCGGCGCCCGACGAGGTGTCGGCGACGACGCGCAGCACGAACAGCACCGCCAGCGCGGCCATTCCCAGCTCGAGCGCGACGCGCCGCGACGGCGCGACCTGCGAGGCGAGCGCTCCGATCCCCGCGAACACGAGCGCCGGCGTCAGCGCCGCGAGCGCGAAGTACGCCGAGCCGCCGGCCGCCAGCCCCGCGCCGACGCAGCCGATCCACAGCCCGAGCCAGAGCACGAGCCAGCCGGCGCCGATCGCGCCGAGCGCGGCGAGGTAGGCGTCGCGGCGGCCGACCGCGCCGGCCAGCAGCAGCTCCCAGCGGCCGGCGTCCTCCTCGGTGCGCAGCGCGCGCACCGCGGCGAGCAGGCCCCACGCGGCCGCGAACAGCGCTCCGGTGCCGCCGACGCGCCAGGCGACGTAGCCGCCGATGTGCAGCAGGTCGTACGGCTGGCCGTAGAACAGCCGCACCGACGCGTCGTTGCCGAACGAGCGCGCGAAGCTGAGGCGGTCCTGGAGCGTCGGGAAGCTGTGCTCGTAGCCGCTCACGTTGACGAAGGCGATGAACGCGAACAGCAGCGCGAACGAGAGCGTGCGCACGCGCCCGTCGGCGAACGCGCGCCGGCCGATCGCGCGCGCGGCGCCGGACCCGCCCGCCGGCGCCGGCCGCGCGCGCTCGGGCGCGGGCGGGCGGGCCAGCTCAGCCGCCGAGGCGCCCATCGCCCGCGCCGCCGTCCTCGACGCGCCCGTCGCTTGCGTCGTAGTGGTGCAGGAAAATCTCCTCGAGCGACGGCTCGCGGCTCGTCAGCGCGACGACCGGCAACTCGGCGAGCGCCGCCAGCACCGGTCTCAGCTCGCCGCTGACCTCCAGCCGCAACGCGCTCTCCCCCGCGCGCGCGACGTCCACTCCGGGCAGCTCGGGAAGCCGCGGCGCCCGCCCGGCGAAGGTGGCCTCGACGGTGTGCGCGCTGAGGTGGCGGAGCTGCGCGAGCGTGCCCTCGTCCACGAGCCGGCCGCCGCGCAGGATCCCGACGCGGTCGCAGACGGCCTCGACCTCGCTGAGGATGTGCGAAGAGAGGAAGATCGTCTGGCCGCGCTCCTTCGCCTCGTGCACGGTCTCGCGGAAGGCGACCTCCATCAGCGGGTCGAGCCCCGCGGTCGGCTCGTCGAGGATCAGCAGCTCGGCGCGGCTCGCGAACGCGGCGACGAGCTGCACCTTCTGGCGGTTGCCCTTCGACAGCGCGCGCACCTTCTTGTCGGGGTCGACGCGGAAGCGCTCGATCAGCACGTCGCGATAGGCGCGGTCCTCCGTTCCACGCACGCGCGCGAGGAAGTCGAACGTCTCGGCGCTCGTCAGCGACGGCCACAGGAACGGCTCGCCGGCGACGTACGCCACATGACGGTGCGCGCTGACGGAGTCGCGCCAGGCGTCGATCCCGAACAGCCGCGCGCCGCCGGCGCTCGGGCGGTGCAGGCCGAGCAGCAGGCGGATCGTCGTCGTCTTGCCGGCGCCGTTCGGGCCGAGGTAGCCGTAGACCTCGCCGGGCGCGATGGCGAGGTCGAGCTCGGCGAGCGCCAGCGTCGCGCCGTAGCGCTTCGTGAGGCCCTCGGTACGGATCGCCTCCATGGCGCGAACGCTATCGCCGCCGCGCCAGCGCTCGAATCCGGGAACGCCACGCGCGCGGTTGCGGGCCGCTACGGATCGGCGCGGGAACAGCGCGCGCTTCGAATCGGCTTTCGCGCTGCGGCGACCGCAAGCGGGCCGCCTCCGGGCGACGCTTCCGCGCGGTGGTACGTTGCGGACACAGACCCGGACAGGAGCGATCCGCCATGGCGACCGTCACCCGCACGCTGCGCAACTTCGTCGACGGCGAGCACGTCGACCCGGCGGAGGGCCGCAGCGAGCCGATCCTCAACCCGGCGACCGGCGAGCAGATCGCGAGCGCGCCGCTCTCGACCGCGGAGGACGTCGACCGCGCCGTGCGCGCCGCGCGCCGCGCGTTCGCGGGCTGGGCGAACGCGACCCCCGCCGAGCGCTCGCTCGCGCTGCTGCGGATCGCCGACGCCGTCGAACAGCATGGCGACGAGCTGGCCGAACTGGAGGCGATCGACGCCGGCAAGCCGATCGAGGCCGTCAAGGCGGACGAGATCCCGGTCATCGCCGACAACCTGCGCTTCTTCGCCGGCGCCGCGCGCCACCTCGAGGGACTCTCGGCCGGCGAGTACATGGCCGACCACACGTCGATCATCCGGCGCGAGGCGATCGGCGTCGTCGGTCAGATCGCGCCGTGGAACTACCCGCTGATGATGGCCGGCTGGAAGATCGGCCCGGCGCTCGCGGCCGGCAACACGGTCGTGCTCAAGCCGGCCGAGACGACGCCGCTGACGACGCTGCGGCTCGCCGAGCTGGCGGCCGAGCTGCTGCCGCAGGGCGTCTTCAACGTCGTCTGCGGCCACGGCGATCCGGCCGGCCAGGCTTTGGTGACCCACCCCGACGTCGACATGGTGTCGTTGACCGGCTCGGTCGAGACGGGCAAGTGGATCGCGCGCGCGGCCGCCGACACGTTGAAGCGCGTGCACCTCGAGCTGGGCGGCAAGGCGCCGGTGATCGTGTTCGACGACGCCGACCTCGACGTCGCGCTCGAGACGATCGCCGGCACCGGCTACTACAACGCCGGCCAGGACTGCACCGCCGCGACGCGCGTGCTCGCGGCCGGCGGCGTCCACGACGACGTCGTCGCTGGGCTCGCCGCGCAGGCGCGGGGCTTCGTGCTCGGCGACACGCTCGCGCCCGACACGACGCTCGGGCCGCTCAATTCGGCGCGCCAGCGCGAGCGCGTGGCAGGGTTCGTGGAGCGGCGGTCCTCGCGCGCCGAGGTCGTGACCGGCGGCCATGACGCCGACCGCGCCGGGTTCTACTACGAGCCGACCGTCGTCGCCGGGCTCGAGCAGCAGGACGAGCTGATCCAGCGCGAGGTCTTCGGCCCGGTCATCACGGTGCAGCGCTTCGCCGACGAGGCGGAGGCGATCGCGTGGGCGAACGGGACGCCCTACGGGCTCGCCTCCTCGGTCTGGACGCAGAACGTCGGCCGCGCGCTGCGGATGGCGAAGGCGCTGCGCTTCGGCGCGGTCTGGATCAACGATCACATCCCGCTCGCCTCCGAGATGCCGCACGGCGGCTTCAAGCAGTCCGGCTACGGCAAGGACCTGTCGAAATACAGCCTTGAGGACTACACGCAGATCAAGCACGTTATGGCCAATTTGGCCTAATCGCGATACGAAGTTGTTCAAAACAGCAACTCCGTGCACTAGGCTCCGTTGACCGGGTAGGAGCAAGCGCGTGGAGGCGTCAACCATTCCAGTCGCGGCGGGCCTGGCCTCAAGAGAGGTCCCGTCGGCGGCCCCGATCGGCCGGATGGCCGCCCCGCTGCTGCGGCTGCGTTCCGACGAGCAGCTCGTGCGCCTCTTCCGCGCCGGCAGCGACGAGGCGTTCCGCGTCATCCACGACCGCTATCGCACGCGGCTGTTCGCCTACGCCCGCCAGATGCTCAGCGGCTCGCGCGCGGACGCCGAGGACGCCTTGCAGGATGTGTTCGTGCGCGCCTATGCCGGGCTGCGCGCGAGCGACCGCGAGGTGTCGCTGCGAGCGTGGCTCTACCGCATCGCGCACAACCGCTGCATCGACGAGCTGCGCCGAGCGAGCGGGATCGAATCGCTCAGCGCGCCGGCGGAAGTGCTCGAGCTCGTGCAGGCGCCGACGGCCGACCCGATGGACGCGGTCGCGCGGCGCGAGTCGCTGCGGCGGCTCGTCGAAGACGTCCAGCGGCTGCCCGAGCAGCAGCGCTCGGCGCTGTTGATGCGCGAGCTCTCCGGGATGGCCTACAGCGACCTGGCGGTCGCGCTCGAAGTGACTGTGCCAGCCGTCAAGTCCCTGCTCGTGCGCGCGCGGATCGGACTGGCGCAGGCGGCCGAGGCGCGCGACACGGCGTGCGCGGCGATCCGCGCCGACCTCGCCGACGCGCACGAGCGCGGCGTGCGCGCGAGCGGGCTCGTGCGTCGGCACCTGCACGACTGCATGGCATGCAGCGCCTACCGCCGCGAGCTGCGCGCGCTCGACGCGCGGCTGGCGGCGCTCGTGCCGGCGCTCGGCCCAGCGGCGCTGGTCGCGAAGCTGCTCGGAGCCGCGCTCGGTGGCGGGGGCGGCTCCAGCGTGGCGGGCGGCAGCGCCGGCGGTGCGGCCGCGGGCGGCGCCGCGGCCGGCGGCGCCGGCGTCGCGGCCGCCGGAGCCGGCGCGGCCGCTGCCACGGCTGGCGCCGGCGCGGCGGGGATCGGCGCGGCGCACATCGCGGCGGCGGTCGCGGTCGCGGTCGTGAGCGCCGGCGGAGCCGTCGAGATGCATCAGTCGCTCGCCGCGCCTGCGCACCGGCACCCCGCCGCGATCGAGCGCGTCGTCGCCCAGGCGCCGGATGGGGTGGCGCGGACCGGCGGGTCCGGCGGCCCCGGAGCGCAGAGACAGCGCGCCGCGGCGCTGCGGTTGAAGCTGCGCATCGGGCCGGTGACGGGCGCGTCCGGCCTGGTCGTCCTCGGCCCGCCGCTGAACGCGGGCGCGACGGGCACCGGCGGCGCCAGCGCGCCCGCCGATCCGGCCGCGAACGCGACCGACCCGGCGAGCGCGCCGCCCACCGGCGGGACGGGAAGCGCCGGCGGCGGCACGACGGCCGGCGGCGGGACGAGCGGAAGCGGCGCGGGCGTCGTCGGCGCGACGAGCGACTCTTCGGCGGGGCCACCGCCCGCCCCGACCGATCCGAGCGCGCCCGCGAGCGCGACGCCGGGGGATCCGGTACCGCCCGCACCGCCGGCGACAAGCGCCGATCCGGCGCCGGCGACGACCTCCGCCGCGCCCGCCCCGCCGCCGACCTCGGCGAGCACCGGCGGGGCGACGTACCCGTCGCGCTGAGCGCGCCGCGGCGCGGTCTGCCTGGCGCGCGGGCGTTGATAGCGTCCGCGCATCGACCGCCTGCTGCCCCCACTCGACCATGAGGAGCTGTACATCCGCCGCGGGCGGCGCTCCGGACTGCCGGTGATGGTCGCGATCCACTCGACCGCGCGCGGTCCTGCGCTCGGCGGCTGCCGCATGTGGGCGTACGACAACGTGCGCTCGGCGACGCTCGACGTGCTGCGCCTCTCGCGCGCGATGACCTACAAGGCGGCGTGCGCCGGGCTGGCGCTCGGCGGCGGCAAGGGCGTGATCGCGCTGCCGGCGGGGACGCGACTGAGCGGCGCGCGGCGGCGCGACGCGCTGCTCGACTTCGGCGACGCGGTGCAGACGCTCGGCGGCCGCTACCTGACGGCGGAGGACGTCGGGGTCGGCAGCCGCGACATGCCGGTGATGGCGGAGCGGACGAGATTCGCAACCGGGTTGGCGACCGCGCGCGGCGGCTCGGGCGACCCGAGCCCGTTCACGGCGATCGGCGTCGAGGCGGCGATCCGCACCGTCTGCGCGCGGGCGCTCGGGTCGTCGTCGTTGAACGGCGTGACGATCGCGGTCCTCGGCCTCGGCCACGTCGGCTCGCGCGTCGCGAGACTGTGCGCGCGCGCCGGCGCGCGGCTCGTGGTGAGCGACGTCGACCCCGCGAAGCGCGCGCTCGCGGAGCGGCTCGGCGCGCGCTGGACGACGCCGGGGCGCGCGCTGACGGCGCATGTCGACGTGCTCTCCCCCTGCGCCCTGGGCGCGGTCCTCACGAGCGATTCCGTTCCGAAGCTGCGCTGCCGCGCGATCGCCGGCGCCGCGAACAACCAGCTCGCCGACGAGCGCGTCGCGGCGCTGCTCGCGGCGCGCGGAATCCTCTGGGCGCCCGACTACGTGGTGAACGCGGGCGGGATCGTCAACATCGCCGTCGAGCTGCGCCCGGAGGGCTACGACGCGGCCGTCGCGCGCCGCGACTGCCGCGCGATCGGCGACACGCTCGCCCAGGTCCTCGACGACGCCGAGCGCGCCGGCGTCACCCCGCTCGCCGCCGCCAACGCGCTCGCCGAGCGGCGGCTCGGGCGCGCATAGGCTAGGGCAGCCAGGGCGGGCGCTTCGGGCGCTCGACGCCCGCGGGGAGGCGGTCCTCGTCGGCGAGCTTGTCGAGGTGGGCCGCGAGCGTGACGGCGGCGGCCGGGCGCAGGAAGGTCGGCGTGTCGGCCCAGGCGGCGTCGAGCAGCTCGTCGATCGTGCGGGCGCCGGCGGCGAGCGCGTCGAGCAGCGCGCGCTCGCGCGCGAGGCGGTGCTCGACGTACTCGGCGATCTTCGCGTCCGGATCCTCGACGAGCGGGCCGTGGCCGGGGCAGATCAGCGCCGGCCGGCGCTCGCGCAGGCGTCCCAGGCCGGCGAGGTAGCCGGCGAGCGCGCCGGGGTCGGGCGCGATGAAGACGCTGCCCTCGCCGAGCACGGCGTCGCCGGTGAAGGCCAGGTCGGCGGCGCCGAGCAGGTACGTCAGGTGGTCCGGCGCGTGACCGGGCGTCGCGAGCACCTCGAACGGCCCGATCCAGTCGCCGTCGTCGACGCGCAGGTCGAGCGCCCCGCGCATGCCGGCGACCGGCGCGCGCTTGCCGAGTCGCTCGCGCAGCGCGGGGACGCCTTCGGCGTGATCGGGATGGTCGTGCGTGAGCGCGATGCCGGCAAGGCCGCCGCGGCGCTCGACCTCGGCGACGATCGCCTCGACGTGCGCGGGCAGCGCCGGACCCGGATCGATCACCCACGCGCCGTCGCGGCCGACGACGTACGTGTTCGTGCCGGTGAGCGTGAACGGGCTCGGATTGTCGGCGCGGATCGCGACGACGTCGTGACGGACCAGAGCGCTCACGCCGTCATTCTCCCGCGCGGTCGCGACGGCGGTCGAGGCGCGGCGCCTCAGCGCGGGTCGAGCCGGTAGACCGGCCCGTTCAGCGAGACGGCGTAGATCCGCCCGGCGTCGTCCTCGCCGAACGACGACAGCGCGGAGACATGCAGGCCGAGCGCGTGATGCGCGCTCGCGCCGTGCTGCGCGAGCCGAGCGCTCAGCAGGTTGCCGGCGCAGTAGTCGCCGTAGACGTAGCGGCCGGCGAGCGCCGGCAGCCGCGGGTCGCGCACGACGTAGCCGCCGGTGACCGCGCAGGCGCCGCCCGCGTGCGTGTACTGGAGCACCGGCTTGACGTCGCCGTGGATGTGCAGCGACGGGTCCTCGACGCGCGTGCCCTCGTACGCGCGCCAGCCGAAGTTGACGCCGCGCGCCGTGCCGCGGGTGCGGAAGTCGACCTCCTCGATCGTGTCCTGGCCGACGTCGGCGATCGTCATGTCGCCGGTCGCGCGGTCGAACGAGAAGCGCCACGGGTTGCGCAGGCCGTAGGCGTAGATCGCCGGCTGCGCGCCGCGCCGGTGCACGAACGGGTTGTCGGCCGGGACGCGGTAGCCGCCGTTCGGCAGCGGGTCGATCCGCAGGATCTTCCCGAGCTGCGTGCCGAGGCTCTGGCCGTTCCCGATCCGGCCGTGCTGGTCGTACTCGCCGCCGCCGTCGCCGATCCCGACGTACAGCAGCCCGTCGGGGCCGAATGCGAGCTGGCCGCCGTTGTGGTTCGGCTGCGGGTGGCGCTGGAGCAGCACGAGCCGCGCGCTGCCCGCGTTCGCGCGATCGGGCGAGCTGCCGCGCCGGTACTCGACCACGCGGATGTTCCCGTTCACGTCGTTGTAGTAGACGTAGAAGCGCCCGCTCGTCGCGTAGTCCGGCGCGAACGCCATCGACAGCAGGCCCTGCTCGCCGCCGCTCCTGACCAGGCGCGCGATGTCGAGGAACGGCGCGCGCAGCAGATGCCCGTCGCGCAGCGCGCGGATCGCCCCGCCCTGCTGGACCACGAACAGCCGCCGCGGATCGCCCGGCGCCTGCGCGACGTACGTCGGCGAGGAGAATGTCCCGACCCGCGTCAGCTTCACCCCGCGCGCGGCGGCGTGAGCGGCCGGCGGCGCGGTCGTCGCAAGCACGGTCGTTGCGGGCCTGGGCCGCGCCGGCGCGCTCCCGCAGGCGCCGAGCAGCGCGAAGGCCACCAGGAGCGCGAGTGCCGGGGGACGCGAGCGCACGCCCCCCAGCATGTCACGCGGTCAGGACCGCGAAACCGCCTGCGGCCACGCCGCGTTGCAGACGAGGCCCTCCTGGCCGGCCGCCGACCACAGCTCCTCCGCGATGTGCGGCGCCAGCGGCGCGAGCATGATGACCGCGTCGAGCAGCGCCCGCTGCAACGCCGCCTGATCGGAGGGCGTCAGCGCATCCTGGGCTCTGAGCACGCGCTTCTCGAAGTCTCTGACGCGCTCGACGAGCGTCATCACGTTGCGCGCGGCGCGGTGCGTCTCCAGCCCCTGCATGTTCTCGGTGATGCGCCGCACGGCGACTTCGTGCCAGTTGTCCAGCCGCTTGCGCAGCTTGACAGCGCCCTCCTCCTCGTCGGGCCGCGACACCGCGCCGACGCCCTCCAGCCGCGGCAGCGCGTACTCCCAGAAGTTGTGCAGCCACTTGTGGCAGAACTGGAGCGCCTGGTCGGTCCAGGTGAGGATGTTCGTCGGCGCGGCCGCATAGAGCACCGCGAGCCGCACCGTGTCGGCGCCCACGCGTTCGAGCAGCGCGTCCGGGTCGACCACGTTGCCGAGGTGCTTGGACATCTTGCGCCCGTCGAGGTGGACCATCTCGTGCATCAGCACGCGCTGATGCGGCTCGCCCTCGGCGAGGTGCGGCAGCACGTCGGCGTCGCGCAGGATCTTCGCGGTCATGCGCTGGTCGAACATCGAGCCGCCGCCGTCCGCGCCCCAGATGACGATGTGGACCGGCAGCCAGCGTCTCAGTTCCTCGCTCGTGAACATCGCGGACTCGCGCTCGGCGGCGGGCACGGAGAACGGCAGCCACTGCCACAGGCCGTCCACATGGCAGTCGAGCGTGTCGGTCTCGCGGCGGGCCGGCGCCCCGCACCTCGGACACGAGCAGGCGATGAAGTCCTCGCGCTCGGCGAGCACGTTGCCCTCGCCGGTCGGGCGCAGGTCGTCGGGCAGGCGGACGGGGAGCTGGTCCTCCGGCACCGACACGGTCCCGCAGGCGTCGCAGTGCACGAGCGGGATCGGCGCGCCCCACGCGCGCTGGCGGGAGATCGGGAAGTCGCGCGCGCGGTAGCGGGCCGCGTCGCGCAGCTTCGGTCTGCCCGACGGCAGCTTCCAGCCGAGCGCCGCGGCCGGCCTCACGCGCGGCGCGAGGCGCGCGTCGACCCTGTCGGCCGAGGGGATGCCCAGCACGGCCGTATGGCCGAAGCGGTCGTCGACCGCGGGCGTGATGACGACCGGCAGCGGTCTGCCGAAGCCGGGGATCGCGAGCGCGCGGCCGGTCTGGATCAGCGGCGCGGCCTCGGCGGAGCGGTCGTCGCGCTGCACCCCGGCGCGGCGCACGGTCTCGAGCTGCGCCTTGATCTCGTCGTCGATCGCCCACTGCCCAATGTCCGGATGGCTCGGCGAGAGCAGCACGAACTCGGCTCTGTCGACCGCGTCCTTGTGGGGCGTGAAGACGGTCAGCGGCACGCCGTCGAGCGTCGAGGCGTCGAACTCGACGCCGTCGACGCGCCCGAGCATCGTGCGCTGGGCGGCGAGGCCCGCCGCGTTCCAGCCGCTCAGCAGCTCGATCCCGCGCTCGTTCTCCGGCAGGTACTCGCTCACGCCGAGGTACCACTGCGAGCGCCGCACCAGTCTCACCGGCTCGTGGCAGCGCCAGCAGGCGCCGTCCTCGACCTGGAGCGAGGCGAGCACGGTCCTGCACGTGTCGCACCAGTCGACCTGGCCTTCGGCGTGGTAGACGAGGCCGCGTCTGAGCAGCAGCAGGAACAGCCACTGCGTCCACTTGTACAGCTCGGGATACGAGGTGACCCACTCGCGCTCCCAGTCGAACGAGTAGCCGAGCCGGTCGAACTGCGCGTGCATGCGCGCGCGGCACTGCTCGACCCACTCCTGCGGCGTCAGCTCGTTCTTGATCGCGCCGATCTCGCTCGGCAGCCCGAACGCGTCGAAGCCGATCGAGAACAGGACGTCGTGGCCGCTCATGCGCAGGTAGCGGGCGTACGCGTCGCTTATCGAGTAGCTGCGGATGTGGCCCATGTGGGCGCTGCCGGACGTGAACGGGCAGGCGGAGAAGATGTAGGCGGCGCGCTCGCGCGGGCCGTCGGTCGGCGTCCTGAACGCCTCCGCCTCCTGCCATGCGCGCTGCCAGCGCTCCTCGATGCTCGCCGGCACGTAGTCCGGCGTCACGCTCTGCGAGGCCATGCTCCCCCCGATCGGCCTTGGTGTTGGTGGTGCTGGTGCGTTGTCACTCCAAGGATGTCGCCGGGCGCTCGGAGTCCCGGCGACGGTGACCTGTCTTCGATTGGTGCTGCCGCAATGCGCCCGACGGGATTCGAACCCGCAACCTTCGGCCCCTAAAACCGATGCTCTTAGGCTGACGTTCGACTTGTGGCTCCGGACGGGGACCGCTGATGCGGCAAGAGCCACCAGAAGAGTTGATCCCCCAGCTCGAAGGCTCGCACCCGCCTTTGCGCACGCGTCTATTTATTCGGCCGTTGACCAGTTGAGCTACGGACGCTCGCAACTGCCGTGGAGCCGCACCCCCTGGCCGGCTCGCGGCCGATCATACCTGCGGCCTCCAGGCCGGTCAACGCAAAGGGCGCGCGCCGCCGGTTGCATTCGGGCGTGCGGCCCCTGTAGGCTGGGCCGAGGTCGTCTTCGTCTGTTGGGGGATGCGGCGGCCGACATCGGGATGCAGCCGCAGCGGCGGCCTCGTACGAGGTACGAATCAACTGTGTCATCAATTAATGCTCGTCCGACGGACGCGCCCGCCTCGCGAACGACCGTCCGCGTCGTCGAGCTGCACGGCCCGGGGTCCGTGCGCGCCGCCGAGCGCGCCGTGCCGAGCGGCGGCGCGCTGCTCCAGGTCGAGGCGACCGGGGTCTGCGGGACCGACCACCACATCTACGCCGGCCGCCTCGCGGTGCCGACGCCGCAGCCGCTCGGCCACGAGGTGATAGGCCGCCTCGTGCGTCTGCCCGAGGACCACGGGCTCGTGAGTCCGGACGGCGCGGCGCCCGCGCCGGGGGACCGCGTGCTGGTCGCGCCCGGCGTGCCGTGCGGCGACTGCGAGGGCTGCGCCCGCGGCGAGCGCTGCCTCGACCGCCCGTGTTACGGCCTCACGATGGTCGGCGACGGCCTCACCGGCGGCTTCGCGCCGCTGATGGAACTGCGCGCGGGGACGCGCGTGTACCCGGTGCCGGTGACGACCGCGCGCGAGCGCGCCGTCTTCGCCGAGCCGCTCGCCTGCGTGCTGAGCGCGCTGCGCAAGGCGTTCGGGCCGGACTACGTCCCCGCGGGGATGGACGGGCTCGTGCTCGGCTTCGGCGCGATCGGGATCGTCGCCGCCGTCGCGATCCACGCTTCCGGCGGCCGCGCCACCGTCGTCGAGCGCGACGCCCGCCGGCGCGCGCTCGCCGCCGAGCTCGGCTTCGCGACCGTCGCCGACACGAGCGAGGTCGCGGGGCAGTCGCCGCTCGTGGTCGACGCGGCCGGCACGCCGACCGCGTTCGCCGCCGCGCTTGCGCTGCTGGCCTGGAGCGGCACGCTGATCGAGGTCGGCAACTTCGCCGACCTCGGCCCGATCCCGATCAAGCCCAGCGACATCTGCCTGCGCGATTTGCGCATCGTCGGCAGCGGGGAGACCTTCTACGAGGACTTCGGCCCGGCGATCGCGATGGTGGGCGCGACGCCGATCGACCTGCCGCGCGCGATCACCGACGTGCACGAGTTCGACGCGCTCCACGAGCCGAGCGACCTCTTCACCGCCCCGGCGACGGGCAAGGCGCTGGTGGCGTTCGCGTGAGCGCCGTTGGCAGCAACGGGCATCGATCCCTGGCGGGCGCGCAGGTGCTGCTGCTGACGCCGTTCGACGAAGACGGCGAGATCGACGAGCGCTCGCTCGCGGCGCTGCTCGAGTACGTGATCGGCGCCGGCATAGACGGCGTCGTCGGCGGCGGGACGACGGGCGAGTGCTTCACGCTCTCGCTCGACGAGCAGGCGCGGCTGATGTCGCTGATCGCCGAGCAGGTGCGCGGCCGCGTGCCGCTCACGTTCGGGATCGGCAACTCCGCGACGAGCGTGTCGATCGAGCTGGCGCGCCACGCGCAGGGGCTCGGCGCCGACTGCGTGATGCTCCAGCCGCCCTACTACTTCCAGCACGCGCCGGAGGCGATCGACGCGCACTTCCTCGCGGTCGCCAACGCAGTCGACATGCCGCTGATGGTCTACGACGGCGGCGCCGGGATCGAGCTGAGCGTGGAGCGGGTGCGCTCGTTGAACGAGCGGGCGGCGAACATCCGCTACGTGAAGATGTCGATCCCCGATCCGGCGAAGGTCGGGGCGATGCGGGTGGGCGCGCCGGCGGTCGAGCCGCTCGCCGGCGACGAGCTGATGATGCTGATGGGGATGCGCCACGGCGCGATCGGCTCGACGGTCGGCTGGGGCAACGTCGACCCGGAGGCGATCGCGGGGATCCATCGCGCGTTCGAGGCCGACGACCTGGCGGCGGCGCGCAGGGTGCAGCTCGTCAAGGTCGTGCCGGCCGTCGGCGTCTGCATCACGGCGAAGAACGCCTACATACGCTGCTACAAGGAGATCCTCGCGGCGAAGGGCGTGATCGCCTCGCCGACGACGCGCCTGCCGCTCACGCCGCTCGACGAGATCCGCAGAGACGAGGTGCTGTCGGTGATGCGGGAACTCGCCGTCCTTTGAGGGCCGAGGGGGCGATCGCGCTGCCCGAGCCCGCGCTCGTTCTACTGGACCTCGACGGCGTCCTGGTGGACTCGAGGGACGCAATGGAGACGGCGTGGCAGGCGGTCCAGCACGACCTCGGCGTGACGACGCCGTTCGACGTCTACTTCCGCCACATCGGGCGGCCGTTCCGCGACATTTTGGAGCGGATCGGCCTCGCCGAGCAGGCCGACGAGATCGAGCGCGTCTACCGCGCCACGGCGCTGCGCGAGGCGCCGCGCGTGCCGGCCTTCCCGGGGATCCACACCGCGCTGGCGCGGCTCGAGAAGCGCGGCGTGAGGCTGGGGGTGGTCACCTCCAAGGCGCGGTCGCAGACCGACTGGACGCTCGCGCAGTTCGACGTCGAGTTCGCGACCGTGCAGACGCCCGAACCGCGCTGCCCCGGCAAGCCGGCGCCCTACCCGCTGCTCGTCGCGGCTAGCGAGGCCGGCGCCGGCGTGCGCGAAAGCGTGTTCGTCGGCGACATGGACGTCGACGCGCTCGCGGCGAGGGCGGCGGGGATGCGCTTCCTGCACGCCGGCTGGGGCTACGGCGCCTGTCCGGCCGGCGCCGAGCGGCTGCGCCTGCCGCGCGAGCTGGGCGAGGTCGGGGTGCCGGCGCCGCTGGCGGCCTGAGCGCCCCGGTGGCGGCGCGCCGGCGCCCGCTGCTCAGAACGGCAGCTTCCCGCGCCCGCGCCGCCCGGCGGCGGCGCTCCTGTTCGTCGCCTTGCGCGAGGTCTGGAACGGCTTCTGGAGCCAGCGCCCGAGCCGGCCGGGCGCGTGCGCGGCGCCGTGCTGGCCGGTGGCGAAGGTCCTGTCGACGCCGCGCTGCGGCCCGCGCGAGAGGCGCGGCAGCAAGAACGCGAGCACGGCGAGGACGATGCAGAGGACGATCACGCCGGCGATCAGCATGGTGGGAGAAGTACCCGGCGCGCGGGTGCGCCAGTCGGTCAGTCGACCGGCGCGACCGGGTCGCCGACGCGTACGCGGCCGGCGCTGAGCACGCGCGCGTGCACGCCGAACGGGAGCCGCTCGGTCGCGTCCGGCTCGGCGGCGCGGCCGCGGTAGGACGCGAGGTGGTGGAGCGTGGAGAAGTCGACGACGCCGCCGTCGGGGTCGCGGGTGGTGACGGCGCAGCGTCCGACGTGGCCGGTGACGTGGAGCAGCGCCTCGCCGACGCGCACGTCGCGGCCGTGCCACGCGTCCTCCTCGTGCGGCGCGACGCCGTCGATCCCGAGGTTCATGCGGAAGCGGCGGTGGTCGATCGGCTCCGCGGCGCCGCTCTGCTCGCGCAGCCGCTCCAGCGACGCGCGCGAGAGCAGCGTGACGGCGCCGCCGCGCCCGCGGTCGACGGCGGAGCGCGTCGGCGGCGCGGCGACCAGGCGGAGCGTCTGGCCGGCGTGCTCGGACAGCGCGGCGGAGAACGGACCGGCGACCGGCCGCACGCGCAGCGTCCCGCGGTAGAAGCGCACGTCGCGCGGCTCCCCCAGCTCGACCGCGTCCTCGACGATGCGGCCGTCGGGGAAGCGCAGCGCCAGGCGGCCGGCGGCGGCGTCGTGGTCGGCGACCACGGCGATCAGCGCGCCGTGGCGCTTGCCGTTCGTCATGCGGCCCTGCTTGTCCACGAGCAGGAACGCGCGGTCGCCGACGATCCCCTCGCCGGTCAGCTCCGCCTCGTGCAGCTCCTGCACGCGCAGTCCCTTCACGGGCGTGAACGAGATCCAGGCGACGCGGGCCGTCATCGCGGCCGATGCTAGCCGTGGATTCGCCGGCGACCGTGTGTATCACGCGTGATACCATCGTTACCGATGAGCGACGTGACGATCCGGGAGCTCCGCAACCACGGCGGCGACGTGGTCGATCGAGCGGCGCGCGGCGAGGAAATCACGATCACGCGCGGCGGGAAGCCGGTCGCGGAGCTGCGCGCCACCGCCCCGCCCGCGCTCACCGCGGCGACGCTGCTTGCGCGCTGGCACAGCCTGCCTCATGTGGACCCCGCCCGGCTGCGCGCCGACCTTGACGAGCTGCTGGACGCCGGGCTGTGAGTCACCCGCGTGGAGTCCTCGACACGTCGACCGTGATCCTGCTGCCGCGGCTCGAGGACCCCGCGGCGCTGCCGGACGAGCCCCTGATCACGACGGTGACGCTCGCGGAGCTGTCGGTCGGCCCGCTCGTGGCGAAGGACGACGCCGAGCGCTCGGCGCGCCAGGCGCAGCTCCAGCAAACCGAGGCGGACTTCACCCCGCTGCCGTTCGACGCGGCCGCCGCGCGCGCATTCGCGCGGGTCGCCGCCTCGCTGCGGCGCAGCGGGCGCAAGACGACCGCGCGCGCCTACGACGCGATGATCGCGGCGACGGCAGTCGCCAACCGGCTGCCGCTCTACACGGCGAACGGCGCCGACTTCCGCGACATCGACGGCCTCGAGGTCGTGGAGGTCGACCACCCGCGCTGAGCCACAGGCGGCTCAGCGGTCGCGGCCGCGGCGCTCGCGGGCGGCGGCGTCGAGGCGGCGGCGGTCGCGCTTGGTCGGGCGCGGGCCGCCGGGGGCGCCGGGCAGGCCGCCGAACGGGTCGAGCCGCGCGGCGAGGCGGCGCTGCTCGGCGAGCCGCTCGCGCTCGGCGACGCTCTCGGGCGTCTCCTCGTACAGCGTCGCGGCGACGCTCGCCGGCCCGCGCCGCTCCGCGATCCCGCGCACGATCACGACGCGCGGCACGCCGCCGATCGTCAACTCGACGCGGTCGCCGACCGCGACCTTGCGGCCGGGCGACACGCTCCGGCCGTTGATCTCGACGTGGCCGCCCTTGACCGCCTCGGCCGCGATCGGCCGCGTCCTCGCGAGCCGTGCGGCCCACAGCCACTTGTCGATCCGGACGGCTGGCGCGTCCTCGCTCACGCTCCCACGGTATCCGCCGCGAGAGCCGCGGAGCACGGTACATTCGAGCCGTCGATGGACGACGACGCGTCCCACGGAGCCACCGGGACGGACCTCGTGCCGCTGGACGGCGCACGCGGGGTTCCGCGCGAGCTGGCGGTCGCGGCCGACCTCGCGCTCGGCGCCGGCGCGCGGGCGCTGCGGGTCGCGTGGCGGGTCGGCACGGTCGGGCGCTCGGCGGCGCGCGTCGCAGGCGCCCTGCCGGGGACCGCGCTGGCGCGGCGGGCGGCCGCGACGCTCGCGCGGCCGCTGCTCCACGACGGCGCGCAGGCGCGGGCGCACAGCGTCGAGCAGGCGCAGGCGCTGCTGGAGTCGGTCGTGCCGGCCGTCGTCGAGCTGATCGATGTCGACGCGGTGGTGCGGCGCGTGAACGTCGACGCGGTCGTCGCGGCGATCGACGTGGACGCCGTCGTGCGGCGCGTGGACGCCGACGCGGTCCTCGCGGCGGTCGACCTCGACGCGCTGCTCGCGCGCACGGACGTGAACGCGCTGCTGGCGCGCGTGGACCTCGACGCCGTGCTCGCGCACGTGGACGTGGACGCGCTGATCGCGCGGATCGACGTGGACGCGATCGCCGCGCGCATCGACGTCAACGCGATCGTGCAGCGGGTCGACGTCGACGCCGTCGTCGAGGAGACCGAGCTGGGGACGATCGTCGCGCGCTCGACGAGCGGCTTCGCGAGCGAGGCGCTCGACGCGGCGCGCGCGCAGACGGTCAGCGCCGACACGCTCGTGACGCGGATCGTCGAGCGGGTGCTGCGCCGGCGCGGGCCGGCGCCGCTCGGGCCGCCGCTGCTCGTGAACGCGGAGGGCGTGGAGGCGCCGGCTCGCGCAGAGCCGCCGGCCGACGCGCAGGCGCCGGCGGAGCCGCCCGCCGACCGCTCCCAGCCCTCCGGCCCGCCGCCCGAGCGACCGACCCCATGACCCGCGCCCGCGACGCGATGGAGCACCAGGGCCACTACGCCGGCCCGGTCAGCCGACTGCTCGCGTACGCGGCCGACGTCGGGATCGTCGGGATCCTCTACACGGCGGGACTGGCGCTCCTGCGCTTCGCGGTCCAGGCGGCGACTCCCTGGACGCTCGACGTCGACACCGCCGTCTTCGCGGTCGGCGCGCTCGCCTGGGCGGCGCTCTACTTCGGCGCCTCGTGGGTCGGCTTCGCGCGCAGCCCGGGCATGTCGCTGCTCGGCCTGCGGATCGTGCGCGGCGACGGCGCCGACCTCGACCGCCGCCACGCGCTGATCCGCCTGCTCGCCTTCCCGCTCGGCTACCTGACGCTCGGGCTCGGCTTCCTCGGGATCCTGCTCGGCAGCACGCGCCAGGCGGTCTACGACCGCATCGCCGACACCGCCGTCGTCTACGACTGGGACGCCGAGGCGGCGAAGCTGCGCGCGCTCGCGACCCGCGGCGGCCATCGCCGCGCGCTCGGCGCGGCGCCGCCCGCGTCCGCCGGCGCGGACGTGTCCGCGGACGTCTGAAGTCGCGAAGTCCCTGGTTCGAGTCCGGTTCACTGACAACCTGAAACCGCGGGTATAGTCAGCAGGGCATGGATGCCAGGCGAGGAGGCGGACTCGGGGCGTTGGTGCTGACGCTGCTGCTCGGGCTCAGCGGCTTGACCGGCTCGGCCAGTGCAGCTACCCCGTGCACTGAGATTCCGACCGTCGGCGGGATCCCCCCGTGGGGCTTTCACACCGGCCCGTACACCACCCGGGCGGGCAGCTTCGCCAAGGGCCATGGGAACATCAACCTCGCCGCGAACACGGTCTCTGGGGTCATCTGCCAGCAGGATCGCGCCGGCGTGATCATCATGTCGGTGCGGCACCAGCTCGTGTACCACTCGCATTACGCGGAGCTGTGGGGTTACCCGGGGAACATCATGAAGATCAAGGTCCGGGTCACGAGGAGCACCGACCGGAGATGCGCCGTCGGCACCGTCGGTCGCGCGACGCTCTTCGCCAGCTACAACGGCGTGCGCAGCGACAGCGTCCAGTTCTTCTTCCCCGCCGCCTGCAAGGACCAGGACCGCCTCTACCGCGGACCGCAGGTCAACAACCAGGTCCCGCCGCTCTAGCAGAGAGCCGATCCAATCGCGTCGGCCACTCAGCGCCCGAACCAGCGCGCGCGGCGGGTCGCGCCGAACTGGACCTTCTCGGCGACGAGCGTGTCGGACGGCGCCTGGAAGGTGCCGGTCGGTCTCGGGCCGCCGAGGAAGTCGACGTCGACGCGGCCGACGCGGCCGGCGCCGAACTCGATGTAGCAGGAGCCGCGGCCGGCGTAGCCGTCGGGCTGCTCGTCGCCGCGCACGCGCGCGATCAGTTGCTCGGCGACGACGCGCGCCGCTCCCTCCGCGAACACGCCCGCCTTCGGAACCCCGACGGTCGCGACGTCGCCGACCGCGTAGACGTCGGGGTAGCTCGTCGCGAGCGTGGCCGAGTCGACCGGGATGTAGCCGTCGACCGTCATGCCGGAGGCGATCACGACGTCGGGCGCGCGGTGCCTCGGCACGCCGAGGAAGAGGTCGTAGGGCAGCTCGTCGTTGTCGCCTTCCAGCACCGCGACCTTGCGCGCCGGGTCGAGCGCGGCGACGCGGTTGCCGCCGACGTACTCGATCCCGCGCGCCGCGAACGCCTCGAGCAGCGCGGCCGAGGTGTCGGGCGAGGGCGGCACCGGGGTATCGAACGGGATCGCGAAGACCAGCTCGCAATCCTCGCGGATGCCGCGCGCCGTGAGCTGGTCGTGCAGCAGCAGCGCGCACTCGCTCGGCGCCGGCGGGCACTTGAACGGCGCGCCGCAGACGCCGATCACGACGCGGCCGCCGCCGAAGTCGGGCAGCTTCTCGGACAGGCGCCGCGCGCCCTCGACCGAGTAGAACTCGTCGCCGCCCTCGGCGAGCCCGGGCGTCGCGTCGAGGTCGTAGTCGGCGCCGAGCGCGACCACGAGCACGTCGGCCTCGTGGACGCCGGCGTCGGTGGTGACGCTGCGCGCCGCGGGGTCGATCGCGACGATCGTCTCCCGCGCGAAGCGCACGCCCGGCTTGACGACGTCGCGATAGGGCAGGCGAACGGCGTCGAGCGTCGTGCGCCCGAACATGACGTCGAGCTTCGAGTAGCCGAAGATGAACGCGTCGGCCTGGTCGATCAGCGTCACCTCGACCTCGTCGCCGAGCGCCTCCGACAGCGTCGCGCTCAGCTCCAGACCGCCGAAGCCCGCTCCGAGGACGAGGACGCGCAACGCCACGGGGCGAGCATACAGCGCAGGTTGGGGGCGGACGCCGCAGTCAGCGAACGAGGGGAGGCCGGTCGGATGTCCGTTCGCCAGGAGCGAAGGCACCCACGCGCACGCCGCCTTGGTCGGCCGGGGCTGGGCGGTCGAGCATGGCGGGAAGCATCAGACCAAGATGGTCGAGCAGCGGGGATAGGCGAGCTGGCAAAGCGCGACGGCGGCCGTCCCGGCAAGCGGCGGGGCGGAAGTCCCGGTAAGGTGGACCGGCGCACGGGCTCCCCGGGACCGGAGGTGGGGCTCGTCGGCACGCGTCGCCGACCTGTGAGCGTCTTGAGCGTCTGGATCGACATCGTCGCGATCGCCGTCCCGCTGCTGGCCGCCGGGTTGCTCGGCGCCGGCCTGCGCGGGCCGCTGCCGCATGCCGCGCTGCCGCTGCTGTTCGCGCTGATGGTGACGAGCATCTCGCTCGGCTACGTCGCCGCCGCGCACGGCCAGGCGGTCGCGGGCGGCGCGGCGGCCGCGGGCGCGCTTGCCGCCATGCTCGCGCTGGCGGCAGCGATCTTCGCCCGCGACGCGCAGCTCGCGACGGCCGGCGCGGGCATCGGCGCCGGTGCCGGCGCGCTCGGCGAGACGCACCTGCTCGCCGACCTGCCCCGCTCAGCGAAGGCGCGCTGGCGCAGCTTCGAGCGCGACCTCTGGGCCTACATCGCCGCCCACGGCCCCGGTCACGGGTCCTCGTCGGACGACGCCTGATCGCTCCCGCCGGCCGATCGAGTCGGGGGTCATGCGACCTGCGGCACGCGGGCGGCCGCCAGGGCGACGCGCACCGCGTCGCGCAGCCGCACCTCGATCGACCGCCACGCGAGCTCGCGGCCGACGAGCTGACCGATCTGCACGGTCGCCCAGTCGACGTAGTCGCGCGGGACCGCGACCGTGCAGCGCCCGTGCGGTGGCGCCATCGGCGCGGCGCTGGTCCCCCACGCGAGCCACGGCTCGGGCGCGACGAACGAGACGATCGCGTCGAGCTCGGCGCCGGTGACCTCGGCGACGAGCGAGCGGTCGTCGGTCCAGGGCCAGAAGCGCCCGAGGTCGGCCGCGGTCACGGGACCGGCCGGCCAGCGGTACATCACGCCCTCGATCGCGGGCTGGTGCATGCCGACGACGGGCACGACCGCGGCGGTAGCGCCGGCCGCTTCGCGCAGCGCGTCGGCCGCGAAGTCGGCGAGCGAGATGTCATCGCCGAAGTCGATCGTGAGCGGCCCCCCGATGTGCCCGATCACCTCCGCCTCGGCCTGCTCGATCGCCGCGCGCCCCGAGCCCGCCCACGCGACCGCCTCGCCGGGCTCGACCGCAGTCAGCTCCACCCGGTGTCGCCCCGTGTCCAAGTCGAGGTCGATCACGCCGACCTCGGCGCCGAACGCCCACGGCTGCGCGTAGGGCATCCCGTCGACGACGCGGCCCCAGCGCCCGAGCGTGTGCCCGAGCACGATCGCGTCGACGTGCTCGCGCCAGGGCGCGGTCAACTCCAGCACGGGCGTCGGGTCCGGCAGGTGCGTGCCGTCGGGCGCAACGGTCCAGTCAACGCCGAAGTGGAAGAGGACGACGACCGCGATCGCGCGGTCCTCGCGCAGCGCCCGCGCGTGACGCGCGACGATCGGCGCCAGCTCCGCGACCGGCGGCGGCGCGTACGGCGTGAAGGCGGCGACCTGCGGGTGCGTCAGGCCGATGAAGCCGACCGGGCCGGCCTCCGTCTCGATCAGCGTCGCCGCCGGCAGGCCGGCGTCGACGTTCGCGCACACGACCGGGAAGCCAAGCGTCGGGCACTGCTCCTTGAGGTGCGCGAAGCCGAGGTCGAACTCGTGGTTGCCGAGCGTCGCGACGTCGATCCCCAGCTCGGCGACCGCGCGGAAGCTCAGCGCCGCCCCGCTCGTCGCCGACAGCGGGCCGCCGTTGCTGAAGTCGCCGGCGTCGGCCCAGATCGTCGGCTGGCCGTCGCGCAGGCGCGCGACGGTGCGGCGCAGCGCCTCCCCGCCGGGTAGCTGGCCGTAGCTCGTCGGCATCGGCGAGAGCGAGCTGAGGAAATCGTTCGTGCAGAGGATGCGCAGCGTGGAGGTCATGAGGCGGCTCCTGGAGGTTGGGCACGGCCGAAGAGGCGTTGGACTGCCGCGGCGCCGCTGCCGGCCAGCCCGGTCAGGCCGCGCGGCGCGCCGAGGACGACGACGATCAGCAGGACACCGAGCAGCAACTGCCAGGTGTTCTGGAGGCGCTCACTGAGCTGGTGGTCGGCGAGCTCGATCGCGAGCACCCCGACGAGCGGCGCGAACAGCGCGCCGGGTCCGCCGACCGCGAGCCAGATCAGCGCCTGGACGGAGAAGACGACGCCGGCGGTGTCGGCCGACATGAAGCCGGAGGCGCCGACGTAGAGCGCGCCGGCAAGACCGGCTAGCGCAGCGCTCGCCGCGAAGCCGAGCGCGCGCAGGCGCCGCACGTCCACCCCGAGCGCTTCGAGCCGGATCGGGTCGTCGCCGGCCGCGCGCCAGCGCCGCCCCGCGCGCGAGCGGCGGAAGGCCGCGTAGGCGACGTAGACCACCGCCAGCCAGACGGCGTTGAAGACGTAGATCGAGACCTGCGAGCCGCCCGCGAGCTGGCGCGTGTAGGGCGGGATCCCGGACAGGCCGTTGCTGCCGCCGATCACCGCCAGCTTGAGGAAGACGGTCGCCGCGATCACGCCGACGCCGAGCGTCACGAGCGGCGCGTAGACCTCGACCGAGCCGATCCGGAAGACGGCCATCCCGACAAGCAGGCCGACGAGCCCGCAGATCGCCACCGGCAGCGCGAACGCCAGCGGCGGCACGCCGGCGACCTGGATCCCGCTGAGCGTGTGCAGCACGCTGTCGAACGTCGAGCCGTTGCCGTTGCCGCTGCTCAGCAGCGCGTAGTTGACGCCGGTCGCGTCGGCCTGCGGGCCGCGCAGCAGCAGCCCCGCGATGTAGCCGCCGCCGGCAAAGAAGGCGCCGTGGCCGAAGCTCACGATGCGGTTCTCGCCCCACAGCAGGTCGAGCGAGATCGCCAGCATCACGAACGGCAGCCACAGTGCCAGCAGGCCGATCGTGAAGTCGGAGAGGACGAGCGGCGCGAGCGCGGCGGCGAGCACGAGCAGCGCGAGCGGCAGGGAGCGGCGGCGTGTGAGCAGGCGCGCGGGCATCCTCACACCCGGCTCGCGACGAGCGGTTGGCGGCGCAGCGCGACGATCGCCAGCGCGACGCTCCAGACGACGACCTGCGCGAGCACGTCGTCGGCCGGCACAGCGACCGCGGCCGTCAGCAGGCCGACGCCCGCCGCCCACCCGAGGGCATTGCGGATCGAGCCGAGGCCGGCGAGGATCACGACGAGGAAGGCGCCGACGAGGTAGCTCAGGCCCATGTTCGGATAGACCGAGTCGAGCGGCGCGACGAGCGCGCCCGCGAGCCCGGCGAGGCCCGTCCCGATCGCGAACGCGAGCGCGTTCACGCGTCCGACGTTCATGCCGAGCGACTGCGCGACGTCGGCGTCGACGGTCGTCGTGCGCACCTTCAAGCCGGTCGCCGAGCGCGCGAGCCAGATCGCCATCCCGATGCCGACGACCACCGCGGCGGCGATCAGCACGACGCGCCAGAGCGGAAACGTCTGGCCGAAGCCGAGCGAGACGGCGCCGGTCAGCGGCAGCCCGACGTAGCGCAACTGCGGCCCTTCGACGATCAGCACGAGCTGGCGGATCACGATCGCCAAGCCGAACGTGCCGAGCATCGACTTGACCGGGTCGTGGTAGAGCCAGCGGATCAGCGCGCGGTCGACCACGAGGCCGATCGCGCCGACGATCAGCGGCGCCAGCGCGATCGCCGCCCACGGCCCGATCAGCGGGCTGAGCAGCGTCATCGCGTAGGCGCCGAGCATCACGAACTCGCCGTGCGCGAGGTTCACGACGCCCATCACGCCGTAGACGATCGTGAGGCCGAGGGCGCTCAGCGCGAGCACTGCGCCCACGCTGAGCCCCTGCGCGGCGATCTGGACCAGCATCGCGCGCCGTCTCCCCCGCTAGCTCGCCTCGCGCCGCGGGCAGCTCGGGATCTTCGACGCCGGCACGATGCTCGGCGGGAACGGATCCGGATCGCGCGGTGCGAATCTCACGACGACGTCGTAGAGCGCTCTGTCGTTCGCGCGCCCGAGCGAGACCGTGTGCGTCGTGTGGTGGTTGGGCTTAACCGTGACGGTGCCCTCGCCCGGGGCGTGCGCGCTTACGCCCGGGAAGGCGTTGAGGATCGCCGCCGGGGTCGCCTCGCCGGCCTTCTCGATCGCGGCCGCGAGCAGGTAGGCCGACGTGTAGGAGGCCTGCATCGGCATGTTCGTCGGCTGCGCGCTGCCGTATCTCTCCTGGTAGCGCTGGACGAACGTCTTGTTGTCGGGCGTTCTGGTCGTCTCGAAGTAGGAGGCCGGGAACCAGTGGCCCTTCGCCGCCGCGCCGCCGACCGCCGCCAGCTCCTGCTCGGTGCAGATGCCGGAGAAGATCGGCGTCTTCTCCGGCGTGAAGCCGGCCGCCTGGTACTGCTTGAGGAAGGCGGGGATGCCGGCGCCGACGATCGTGTTCCAGATCAGGTCGGGCTTGGCAGCCTTGATGTCGGACAGGGCCGAGCCGAACTCGGTCTGAGTGAGCGGGAAGAAGCGGTTCGCGATCACCGTCGCGCCCTGCTGCTCGGCGAGCTTCTTGACGATCGCGTTGTAGGTCTGCGGGCCGACGTAGTCGGAGCCGACCATGTAAATCTTCTTGCCCGCGTTCTTGACCATCCAGTTCGTCGTGTCGGTCAGGTGCTGGTTGGCAACGAGCGACGTGTAGATGACATTCGTCGAGCACTCGAGCCCCTCGTAGAACGTCGGGTAGAGCAGCACCGCGTTGCCCTGCTCGTAGACCGGCAGCACCGCCTTGCGCGAGGCCGAGGCGTAGCAGCCGATCGTGGCCGCGACTCTGTCGTCGTTGACGAGCTTGCGCGCCTTCTGCACGACCACGCTGAAGTCGGAGGCGTAGTCCTCGACGACCGGCTCGATCTTGCGGCCGCCGATGCCGCCTCTCGCGTTGATCTCGTCGATCGCGAGCATCGTCGCGTTCTTCATCGACGTCTCCGCGATCGACAGGTCGCCCGAGAGCGAGAACAGCACCCCCACCTTGATCGTGTCGCTCGCGCCGGTCGTCGCGGCCGCGTTCGTGGCGCTCGTGGTCGTCGACGCGCCGGTCGACCCGCACGCCGCCAGGAGGCTGCCGACGGCCGTCGTGCCGACCGCGGCGGCGCCGGCGCGCTTGAGGACCTCCCGTCGGGTGGGCTGAAGGCTGGTCATCGATCTCCTCTTATGGATTGGGGGGTGTGGGTCAGAGCGCGAGCACGAGCTCGCGGACCTGCGGGGAGTCGGGCGCTCCCGAGGCGACGATCTCGCCACCCCGCATGAGCGCGACGTCGTCGCACAGCCGGTTCACGACGTCGATCCGCTGTTCGGCGAGCACGAGCGTCAGGCCGCCCGCGCGCAGCGCGTCGAGCGCCGCGACGACCTCGTCGACGATGCTCGGCGCGAGGCCTTCGGTCGGCTCGTCCAGCAGCAGCACGTGCGGGCGCCGCAGCAGGGCGCGCGCGATCGCGACCTGCTGCTGCTGCCCGCCGGAGAGGACCCCGGCCTGGCGGCGCTCGAGCGCGCGCAAGCCCGGGAACAGCTCCATCACGTCGAAGGCCGGGCCGTCCGCGTGCGCGCTCAGCCGCGCGGCGCGCAGATTCTCGGCGACGGTCAGGTCGGGGAACAGCCGGCGCCCCTGCGGCACGAGCGCGAGGCCGTGCGCGGCGCGTCGATGCGCGGCCCACGCGCTCAGCTCGACGCCGAAGCTGCGCACGCACCCGCGCGTCGGCAGCAGTCCCATGATGCCGTTGATGAGGCTCGTCTTGCCGACGCCGTTGCGCCCGACGAGCCCGACGGCGCTGCCGGGCGCAAGCCGCAACTGCGCGGCGCGCACGACCGGGACGCCGTCGCGCAGCACGTCGAGCTCGAGCTCGAGCGCGGGCGTGGAGGCCGCGCCGACGGCGCCGTCGGCGCCGGCGAGGAGCGGCCGTTCGGCAATCCCTACTGGCTCAAGCCGCATGCGCGTTCGTTCCCAGGTAGGCGTCGCGGACGACCTGGTCGTCCGTCACCTGCTCGAACGTGCCGGTCCGCAGCACGCGCCCGTTGTGCATGAACGAGACGCGGTCGGCGATCCGCGCAACGAAGTCGAGGTCGTGCTCGACGACAAGGAAGGTCCCGTGCTCGACCGCCTGGAGCTCCTCGGCGAGGCGGCCGCGCTCGCTGCGCGGCATGCCCGCCGTCGGCTCGTCCAGCACGATCACAGAGGGCTTTTGGAGCAGCACCATCTGGAGCTCGACCCACTGCTTCCAGCCGTGGCTGAGCTGCTCGCCCGGCACGTCGCCGAGCTCGTCGAGTTGCGTCCGCAGGTGGCCGAGGTCGGCGCCCGGGACGGCCAGCTCGAGCTGCTCGCGCACCGTCAGGCGCGGAAACACGCGCGGGATCTGGAACTTGCGCCCGAGCCCGCGGCGGGCGCGCGCATGTGGCGGGCCGCTCAAGGTCTCGCCGTCGAGCGCGAGGTGTCCCGCCTGCGCGGTCACGTGGCCGCTGATGACGTTGGCGAGCGTCGTCTTGCCGGCGCCGTTGGGGCCGATCAGCGCGTGGATCTCCCCTGCCCGCAGGTCGAGCGAGACGTCGTCGAGGACGACCGTCGGGCCGAACGCGACCGACACGCCCGTGCACGTCAGCGCGCCGCCGCCGCGCCGCGGGCGGCGAGCGGGCGCGTCGGCCGCGACGGTGGGCTCGGACAGGACGGGAACGGCGACACTCATCGGGTCATACCTCCGCGAGGACGTGGTGGCGGACGGCGCCGACCTCGTGGCGGGTCCACGAGCCGTCGGCGAAGCTCCAGCGCTGCTCGGACGGCGCCAGCAGCCACGGCTCCGCGCCGTGCTCGGACGCGGGCGCGCCGCCGCGGACCCGCGTGCAGCGCACCGTCTGCGCCAGCGGATCGATCTCCACGACGGCCACCTCGTGCGGCCGCTCGACGAGCGCGGGGACGCAGACCTGGAGCACGTTGCCGTGGACGCTCGCGTCGCGCACGTGCACGTGCCCGCTCAGCACGACCGTGGGGGAGCCCGTCGTGCCGAGCAGTTCGAGCAGCAGGCCGCGGTCGGCCAGCTCGCCGGGGAACGGCAGCCCGGCGGCGGCCAACCGCGCAGCGTGCGGGACGAGCGGAAAGTGGCTGACGAGAACCGTCGCGCACGTGTCGCCGGCAACCGGTCCGAGCCCGCGGTCACGCGCCCAGCGGTGCTCGGGGTCGACCCCGACGGGGCGCAGCGTCACGAGCTGCTCGCGGGCGAGCGCGTCGGCGCGCCGCCAGCCGGCGCGCACGTCGGCGCGGGCGGGGACGAGGTCGCGGTCGCGCCGCACGTCGTGGTTGCCCTCGACGACCGCGACCGGCATCGGCGCGGCGCTCAGCAGGCAGTCCAGCGCGGCCGCGCACGACGCCTCGTCGCCGTCGTGCGTAAGGTCGCCGGCGACCGCGAGCAGCTCGCAGCCGTGCGCCGCGAGCGCTGCGACGGTCGCGGCACAGCGGGCGGCGAGCCCGTCGAAGTCGTAGGGCGCGTGCCAGCGCTCCGCCGCACCCGGTGCGAGGCTCCAATGCAGGTCGGCGAGCACGCCGAGCTTCACAGCCGGTGCTCCCCGAGGACGTCGGTGTAGTGCTCGAGCGCGCCTGCCGCGCGGCGCTCGTCGCGGTTGGCGACGGCGACGAGCAGCGCGTCGAGCAGCGCGAGATGCGCCAGCCGGCTCGCCATCGCCTCCAGCCGCAGCGCCAGCTCGCGGCTGCCGGCCACGATCGTGTGGTCGACCTGCTCGGTCAGCGGCGAGACGGCGAAGCTCGTGATCGCAACGGTCGTGGCGCCCGCGCCGCGCGCCGAGACGGCCGCGGCGAGCGTCTCGCGCGTCGAGCCGGTGTGGCTGACGATCACGGCCACGTCCTGATCGCTCAGCAGCCGCGCCTGGACGTGCTGGACGTGCACATCGGAGGGCGCCTCGGCGAGCACGCCGATCGCCGAGAAGCGGTAGGCGGCGTCCTGGCACAGCGGAGCCGACGTGCCGACGCCGAAGAACAGCACGCGGCGCGCGTCGGCGATCGCGGAGACGACCGCGTCGAAGGTGTCGGGATCGACGAGCGCGCCCGCGTCGCGCACGCTTTCGGCGCCGGCGCGGGTGATTTCGACGAGCACTGCGCTGCGCGGGTCCTCCGCCGCGCGTGGCGCGTCGGAGCGGCCTGCTTCGAAGACCGCGAGCTCGTGGGCGAGCGCGAGCTTGAGGTCGTGAAAGCCCTTGAAGCCCATCTTCTGAGCGCAGCGGATCACCGTCGCGCTCGAGGTCGAGGCGAGCTGGGCGACCTCGCTCGCCGACTTATAGATCACGACGTTGGGCTGCTCGAGCACCGCCCTCGCGACGCGCACCTCGGCGGCCTGGAGGCCGGGAAGATGCGCGTGGATGCGCGCCTGCACCTCGCGCGCGGCACCAAGATCGGTTGGCGGTAGATCAGTTGACATCAGTTAAGGAAAACGCTGCTGCGGCTTTCGGTCCGTCGCGATCGACTGTACGATGGGATTCATAGTGACCTCAAGTCCGGTAACCAATAATTCACAGCCGCACCACGACCGTGTGGGGAAAAACCCGCAAGCTGCGGTTTTCGACTGCGACGGACTGCTCGTCGACTCGCAGCGCTGCTGGGAGCGGGCCTACGCGCGCGTCGCCGCCGCGCGCGCCCGCCCGCTCGACGACATCCGGCTCGAGCGCCTGCTCGGCGCCTCCGTCGCCGGCGCCGTGTCGCTGCTGAGCGAGGACCTCGGCGAGCCGATCGGCGCCGCCGAGCTGCACGCCGCACTCGCCGCCAGCTTCGCCGAGGAGCCACCGGAGCCGCTGGCCGGGGCGTGCGCGCTGCTCGCCGAGCTGGCGAGCCGCATGCCGCTGGGCGTCGCGAGCAACGGGCCGCGCGAGATCGTCCTGACGGTGCTCGACCGGCTCGACGTGCGCGAGCTGTTCGCCGCGGTCGTCAGCGCGGAGGAGACCGCGCGCGACAAGCCCGAGCCGCACGTGTACCTGGAGGCGTGCCGGCGGCTGACGGTCGCGCCGGGCGACGCGATCGCGTTCGAGGACTCGCCGCTCGGCGCGCGGGCGGCGCGGCGCGCGGGCCTGTTCGTGGTGGCGGTGCCGTCGATCCCCGGGACGCCGCTCGACGCCGACCTCACCGTCCCGAGCCTGGACGACGCGCGCCTGCGCGCCTTCCTCGGGCTCGTGCTGCTGCCCGCGTCAGAGCCAGATCGGGTTGCTCCAGGCGCGCCGGCCGTCGGCGTCGACGAGCGTGACGCGGCAGAAGCTCCCGCGGAAGTGTGAGAGGTCGAACGTCGCCTCGGTCAGCGGCAGCTCGTCGGGCGCGGCGAGCCGCCAGCGCCAGCGCCGCCACAGGCGCGTCGGCCCGGTCAGCAGGACGCGCGCACACGGCGAGCAGGCGACGCGCAGCGTCGCGCCGGCGAGCGCGAGGCTGGTGAGCGCCGGCCCCTGCGTGGAGTAGTAGGCGCCGGCCTTGAGCGCGGCGAGCAGCGCGGCCGGCGCGCGCTCGCGCGCGTAGACCTGCACCCACGCGCCGAACGCGTCCGGCCCGTCGCGGAAGTGCGCGTCGTCGGCCGCGACCGCATGCAGACGGCGCCCGTCGGCGAGCAGCGCGTCGAGGAACGGCGCCGCGACCGCGGTGTCGGGCCGGTAGATCCACGACTGGTGCGTGTAGACCTCGACCGCGTGGATTGCGTCGAAGCCGGGCTGCCGGCGCGCGACCTCGGGCCGCAGGCCGTTCAGCCCCGGGTGCAGCAGCACGAGGAAGGCGCCGGCCACGGCGGCGCGCGCGATCGCCTCCGCGTGCTCGCCGGCTCGCGGCGGCGCGAAGTCGGGCGCCAGCCCGAGGGCGGCGACCCAGTACACGTTCGGATCGGACCAGTCGGCCGAGCTCAGCTCGGCGCCGACGAGCGTCGTGAAGTCCGCTCTCTGCAGGGATCTCGTGTCGGTTACCGGCCAGCCGAAGCGCTCCTCGAAGTGGTCGGTGATCGCGACGAAGTCGTAGCCGGCCGCGCGGTAGGCGCGTGCCAGCTCGGCGGGCGTCAGCGCCCCGTCCGAGCGGTCGGAGTGGCAGTGGAGGTTGCCGCGGAAGAAGCGTCCGGGTCCGCGCGCGAGCAGCTCAGCCATCGGCGTGCTCGCGCGTGCGGCGGGGGCCGGTGCGCTCGATGATGCGGCGCGCGGCCGCGGCCGGCGTCGTCGCGCCGTGGTTGTCGATGACGAGGTCCGGCGCGCGCGGGAACTCGGGGACCAGCTCGCGGCCGACGACCGCGCCGCGCGCGCCCGTGTAGACGCGCTTGCCGCCGTCGCGCCGCGCCAGCTCGTCGGCCGGGGCGCGCAGCCAGACCTCGAAGTAACCGGGAATGTGCGCGCGGTTCCACGCCTGCACCTCGTGGAAGAGCGAGACGGTCGCGCAGATCACGACGTGGTCCTGCGCGGCGAGCTGGCGCGCGAGCCGGCCGTAGAAGCGGGCGAGGTCGAGGCGGTCCTCGCGCGCGTAGCCGGTCGGCCACGGCAGCGCTTCGCGCAGCGCGTCGCCGTCGAGCAGGACCGGCGCGACGCCGCGCGCCAGCAGCAGCGCGCGCAGCTCGCCCGCGACCGCGCTCTTGCCGGTCGAGGAGAGGCCGGTGAGCCAGATCGCGCGCGCCGTCATCGCCCGCGCCGTCATCGCCCGCCGCCCGCGCGCGCCCGCGCGACGAACGCGTCGAAGATCCGCTGCTGCTCGGCGTCGCGTGCCGATGTGTCCTCGGGATGCCACTGCACGCCGACGATCCAGCGCCCGTCGCCGTCCTCGATCGCCTCGACGAGCCCGTCCTCGCTCCAGCCGCTCGCGACCAGCCCCTCGCCGAGCCGCGCGACGGCCTGCTGGTGGTGCGAGGAGCAGGCGCGCAGCGACCCCTCCCCCACGGCGGCCGCCAGGCGGCTCGCGCGCCGCAGGCGGACCGGGTGCTCGCGCCACGCCTCGCTCGTCCCGTGGCGGGCGGCAAGCGCGGGGTCGAGCCGCTGCGTCAGCGAGCCACCGCGCGCGACGTTCAGCAACTGCATCCCGTGGCAGATCGCGAGCACCGGCAGCCCGCGCTCGGCGGCCACCTCCAGCAGCGCCAGCTCGCACGCGTCGCGCAGCGGGTCGATCTCGTCGCGGCCGTCGTCCGCCGCGCCGCCGTAGAGCGCGGGCGCGACGTCGCCCCCGCCGGTCAGCAGCAGGCCGCAGCATCCTTCCAACCGTCTTCCGGTCGATCGGGCTGCCGCGCGACTCGGCTCGAGCACGACGGCGCGCGCCCCCGCCGCCGCGAGCGCGCGCAGGTAGGAGCCGGGGACCGGCCCCAGCGGCGAGCCGCGTCGCGCGCCGACGGCGATCGCGGGCGTCGAGCTGTCGGCGATCCCAGGCTCCTGCATCCCCCCTCCTCGTGAACGAATCGTTACCTGAAGTGAGACCCGAGCGAATCGTTAGTTACAGAAATCAACTGCTTGACACACATTAACGATCGCCGCTAGCCTACCGCGCTGGCACTAGCAGGGGGACAAGGGGGCGGATGTTATGAAGTCGTTGCCATGGGATTACAGTTCCCTGGCCGAGAGCTACCACGGGCGGCCGCCGTACGCGGACGCCGTGATCGATGATGTCATCTCGATCGCCGGGCTTGCGCCAGACGATCGGGTCTGCGACATCGGCGCCGGCACGGGGCATCTGAGCGTCCACCTCGTCGCGCGCGGCCTCGCGGTCGACGCGGTCGAGCCCAACGACGCGATGCGCGGCGTCGGCCGCGAGCGGCTCGCGGACGCGCCGGTCGCGTGGTTCGAGGCGCGCGCCGAGCAGACCGGCCGCCCGGACCGCGCCTATCCGCTCGTCACGTTCGGCTCGTCGTTCAACGTCGTCGAGCCGGGCGCCGCGCTCGCCGAGGTGGCCCGCATCCTGGAGCGGCCCGGCTGGGTCGCGCTGATGTGGAACCACCGCGACCTCGACGACCCGTTGCAGACCGAGATCGAGGCGGCGATCGGCTCGCGCATCCCCGGCTACGACTACGGCGCGCGGCGCCGCGACCCGTCGCCCGAGCTCGACGCCTCCGGCCTGTTCCACGCGCCCCGCGCGCTCGCGGGGACCGTCCACCAGGAGGTCGACGCCGACGAATGGGTCGAGGCGTGGCACTCGCACGCGACGCTCGCGCGCCAGGCCGGCGACCAGATGGAGCCGATCGTCGACGAGATCGCCGCGCGCGTCGCCCGCGCGCAGGTGGGCGGCCGCCTGACGGTGCCGTACACGACCCGCTGCTGGGTCGCCGAGGTCAAGGGGCCGTGACATGCAGACGGCACTGCGCTTCGGCACGAAGGCGGAGACATTGGCGAGCCTCGCGGGCCGGCTCCGCCACGGCGTCGTGCTGCCGCTCGACTGGTTCACCGTCGGCGAGTGGCAGGCCGACGAGCACGCCGTGCTCGACCGCGTGTGCAAGCACGAGTGGGCGCGCGGGGAGCTGATCGTCCGCAGCAGCAGCCTGGACGAGGACAGCGAGGCGGCGTCGAACGCCGGGCACTTCCTGTCCTGCGCGCACGTCAGCGGGCGCGGCGAGCTGCGGCTCGCGATCGAGCAGGTGATCAAGTCGTACGACGGCCGGACCGACGCCGACGCCGACCAGGTGCTCGTGCAGCCCGAGCTCGACCGCGTCGTCGCGAGCGGCGTCGCGTCCTCGCGCGAGCCCAGCGGCGGCGGCCCCTATCGCGTGATCACCTACTCGGAGAGCGCCGACACCGACGCCGTCACCGCCGGCCGCGACGGAACCCGGAGCTGGTACTGCCTCGCCTACGAGGATGGCGCGCCGCCCTCGCCGTGCCTCGCGGGAGTTCCGGCGCTGATCGACGAGCTCGAGCAGCTCGCCGACGTCCCCTTCGAGCTCGAGTTCGGCGTCGCCGACGAGGGACCGGTGGTGCTGTTCCAGGTGCGACCGCTGGCGATGAACAGCAAGGGCGTCCCCAAGAAGGCCCACCGCGCCACGATCGCAGAGTGCCGGTCCCGGCTGCGCCGGCTCGCGCGCGCCCGCCCACCGGCGCTCGGGCCGCTCGGCGGCTTCGGCGTGATGCCCGACTGGAACCCCGCCGAGATGATCGGCGTGCGGCCGCGGCCGCTCGCGACCTCGCTCTACCGGAGCCTGATCACGGACGAGACCTGGGCTGAGAGCCGCGCGCGCTACGGCTACCGCGACCTGCGCGGCGTGCCGCTCCTGGTCGACTTCTGCGGGCTGCCGTACATCGACGCGCGCGCCAGCTTCAGCTCGTTCGTGCCCGCAACGCTCGACGACGCGACGGCGGAGCGCCTCGTGGCGCACTACATGCAGGCGCTGCGCGCGCGGCCCCACCTGCACGACAAGATCGAGTCGGCGATCGCGCTGACCGCCTATGACTTCGACACGCCGGGCAGAGCGCGGGAGCTCATCGAGCACGGCGTGCTGTCAGCCGCCCAGGCATCGGACCTGGTCGACGCGCTGCGCGCGCTGACCGTGCGGATGATGGCCGGCGACGGTCCCTTCGCGCGCGATCTCGCGACGGCCGCGGAGCTCGCGCGACTGCATGTCGACGGCGCTCCCGTGGCCGGCTTCCCACTGCGCCGGATCGCCGACCAGCTCGACCAGTGCCGCGCACTCGGCACGCTCCCCTTCGCCGGCCTGGCGCGTGCCGCGTTCACCGCGGTCGGGATCGTCAACAGCCTCGTGCGCCAGGGGGTCTTCACCGACGCGGAGGGCGCCGCGCTGATAGGCGGCGCCAACGACGTCACGAAGGAGTTGCGACGCGACTTCTCGACGCTCGACCGCGACGGCTTCCTCGACCGCTACGGCCACCTGCGGCCCGGCACCTACGACATCCGCTCTGCCCGCTACGACGAGTCCTTCGAGCGCTATTTCGATCCCGCCCGCCGCGAGGAGGCGGGCGTCGAGCACGCCGGCTTCGCGCCGAGCGCGGAGCAGCTCGCGCAGATCGGCCGGCTGACCGAGTCGCACGAGCTGGGATGTGAGCCCGACGAGCTGATCGACTTCGTCCGCGGCGCGATCGCCGCGCGCGAGCGCTCGAAGCTCGACTTCACGCGGCTCGTCAGCCAGGTGCTCGTCGACGTGCGTCAGCTCGGCGAGCAGCTCGGCTTCGACGCCGACGACATGTCGTACGTCCCGGTGCCGGTGCTGCGCAGACTGGCGGCCGGGCTCGACGACGTCCACGCCGCCCTGATCAAGGCGATCCGGCGCGGACGGGAGCGCTACCGCGTCACCGAGACGCTGTGCGCCCCGGCGCTGCTGCGCGACGAGGACGACTTCGGCAGCTTCGTCACGATGGAGGACGAGCCGAACTTCGTGACGCACGCGCGCGTGATCGCGCCGCCGGCCGACGTCATACGGGGCGACGAGCTCGACGGGCGCATCGCGATGATCGCCTCCGCCGATCCCGGCTGGGACTGGATCTTCACGCACCGGATCGCCGGCCTCGTCACCGCGTTCGGCGGCGCCAACTCGCACATGTCGCTGCGCGCGCTGGAGCTCGAGCTGCCGGCGGCGATCGGCGTCGGCGAGGACCGCTTCCGCCGCTGGCTGTCGGCGCCGCTGCTCGAGCTCGACGCCGCCAACCGGCTCGTGCGCCCGCTGGCGGACGCCGCACGGCCGGCCGTCGCGCAGCCGGACGCCGCCCCCGTCGCGCTGCCCGCGGCCGAGTCGGGACGTGCGTGAGATGCAGGGCCTGATTCTCGCCGCCGGCCGCGGGTCGCGCATGTCCGCGCTCACGCAGGCCGGCCCGAAATGCCTCGTGACGGTCGGCGGCGGCACGCTGCTCGAGCGCCAGGTCGCGGCGCTGCGGGCCGCCGGCGTCGAGCGGATCGGGGTCGTCGGCGGCTGGCGCGTCGGCGCGCTGCACGGCCGCGGCGTCGAGGTCCTGCACAACCGCGACTGGGCGATGACGACGATGGTCGCCTCGCTCTGCCGCGCCGGCGACTGGCTGTGCGCGGACGCGACACTCGTCAGCTACGGCGACATCGCCTTCTCGCCGGCGACCGCGCGGCGGCTGGCGGCCTCCCCGGCGCCGTTGGCGCTCGCCTACGACCGCGACTGGCACGCGCTCTGGCGCCGGCGCTTCGACGACCCGCTCGCGGACGCCGAGACGTTCGCGCTCGACGACGACGGCCACGTCCGCGAGATCGGCGGGCGCCCGCGTCCCGGCGAGCGCATCGGCGGCCAGTACATCGGGCTGACGCGCTGGACGCCGGCGGCGTGGCGCCGCTACGGCGGCGTGCTGCGCGCGCTCCAGTCCAGCGCGGAGGGCCGGCGCGTCGACATGACCGCCGCGCTGCGCCTGCTCGTCGAGCGGCACGACGCGGCGATCGCCGCCGTGCCGGTCGACGGACCGTGGTTCGAGTTCGACTCCGAGCGCGACGTCGAGCTCGGCGCGCCCGTCATCGACGCGATCGACCGGCTCCTCGGAGCCCCGGCATAAAGGAGGAAGGGATGTCAACCATCGCGGGGTTCGAGGACCTCGACCTGTTCAACCCGCCGGAGACGTACACGTCGGCCGCGCGCGGCTACGACGCCGCGCAGCCGGGCTGGGGCCGCGTGATCGACCACTCGCTCGAGCTGCTGCGCCTCGCGCCCGGCGACGCCGTGCTCGACATCGGCTGCGGCCCCGGGATACTGGCCGTGCGCGCCGCCGCGCCGGTCGCGCCGGGCGGCTCGGTGACCGGCGTCGACGTCGCCGCGGGAATGCTCGACGTCGCGCGCGAGAAGGCGGCCGAGCACGGCGTCGGCGACGCGGTCTCGTTCCAGCTCGGCGACATGCACGAGCTGCCGTTCGCGGACGAGCGCTTCGACGCCGTCGTCTGCTCCTACGCGATGTTCTTCGCGCAGAGCGTGACCGCGGTCGGCCGCGAGCTGTGGCGGGTGCTGGCGCCCGGCGGGCGGCTCGTCGTGGCGACGATCGGCGAGCAGTTCTTCGAGCCGATGTGGGGCGCGTTCCGTCGCGAGAGCGCGCGGCTCAGACCCGACCTCGACGTCAGCATGCCGTGGGAGCGCCGCCAGGTCGCCGACGGCGGCACGCTGTGCGGCCTGCTGGCGGCCGGCGGCGTGCGCATCCGGCGGCTCGAGGTCGAGGACGTGCCGGTGCCGCTGTCCGGCCCCGACGACTGGTGGGCGATCGCGGAGGGCACGGGGATCCGCCGCGCGGTCGAGGAGATGGGGCGCGAGGCGGCGGCCGAGGTGCGCGCGGCGAACGCCCGCTGGTTCGAGCAGCAGGGGGTGTCGAGCGTGACGATCTCGACGAACTTCGTGCTCGCGGAGAAGCCGCGCTCCTGATGCTGGACGGCTCCCCCGGGCACGCGCCCGCGGCCGGCGCGGACGAGCACGGCCGCGCGGCGCTGCTCGCCCGCGTGGACGGGCGCCTGCCGCCGCTGCGGCCCGCCGAGCGGCGGGTCGCGCGGCTGCTGCTGGAGCAGCCCGCGCGCGCCGTGTTCAGCTCGGTGGCGGAGCTGGCGGAGCTGGCGTCGACGTCGAGCGCGACCGTCGTGCGCTGCGCGAAGAAGCTCGGCTTCGGCGGCTTCCACGAGCTGAAGGCCGCCCTGGCGCACGAGCTCGCCGCCAGCGCGGCCGCGACCGGCGCCGCCGCCCAGCAGCCCGACCGGCGCCTCGCGGCGCTCGCGCAGGTGACCGCGGCGGGCGCCGCGTCGGTCCGCGACGCGGGCGCGCTCGTCGACCCCGGGCTGTTCGAGGCGAGCGTCGCGGCGCTCGACCGGGCGCAGCGCGTGCTGATCGTCGGCGTCGGCGGCTCGGCGGCGCTCTGCCAGGACGCCGCGTCGCGCTTCACCGCGATCGGCCTGCACGCCGAAGCGCCGGTCGACGTCCACGACCAGCATCTGCGCGCGCGCCTGCTGAGGGCCGGCGACACGTGCCTCGCGCTGTCGCACACCGGCGCCTCGCGCGAGACGCTCAGCGCCGCGGGCGCGGCGATCGAGGGCGGCGCCGCCACACTCGCGATCACGAGCTTCGCCACCTCCCCGCTGGTCGAGCTGGTCGATCGCGCGCTCGTCGTCGGCACGCGCGCGCTCGCCCCCCAGCTCGCGCCGCTGGCGACCCGCCTCGCCCATCTCGCCCTGCTCGACTCGCTCGTCGTGGCGGTCGCGCGGCGCGACGAGCCGCGCACCCGCGGCGCGCTCGCCCGCCATGCCGGCGTGTCGGGCGCCGGCGGCGGCTGACCCGCGGCCTGCTCGGCTGGCGCCTGCCGCTTACAGCACGCCGTGCCGGGCGTAGACGTCGACCGCCGAGGCGCCGTCGACGAGGTCCGCGCGCGCGAGCGACTCCTTGCGCTTCTTGCGCGCGGCTTCCGCCGCGACCTCGGCGGCGACCGCGGCCGGGATCACGACGACGCCGTCGCGGTCGCCCATCACGACGTCGCCCTCGTGCACGGCGACGCCGCCGCAGACGACCGGCTCGCCGGAGGCGACGACCTGCATGCGTCCGTAGGAGTCGTTCGCGCTGATCGAGATCGCGAAGACGGGGAACTCGAGCGCCTCGAGGCCGGTCAGGTCGCGCACGCCGCCGTCGACGATCGCCCCGATCGCGCCGCTCTGGATCGCGCGCGTCGAGAGCAGCTCGCCCCACACGGCGGCGTCGTAGGCGCCGCCGGTGTTGACGACGGCCACCGTCCCGGCGCCCATCGCGTCGACGGCCGCCAGCTCGTGCTCGTAGGGGTTCTCGAGGATCTCCGCCGAGCGGACCGCCTGGATCGTCGCCGCGCGGCCGACGACGGTCGTGAAGCGGTGGACCGGGCGCATGCCGGGCTCCATCACCTGATTGCGGAGCGACATCCGGTCGAGCACGTCGGCGACGACGGCGACGTAGAGGCCGGAGAGCAGCTCGACTTCCGGATCGGGGGTGTGCGCGTGCTGGGCCATGCGGGCTTCCTCAGTTGGACGTGGCGCCGCCGTCGATGACGAACGGCGCGCCGGTTGCGAAGGGGGCGACGGCGGCGAAGAGGATCGCGTCGGCGATCTCCTCCGGGCTCGCGAGGCGGCGGAGCGGCAGCCGCTCGATCGTGCTCGCGAGCGCGCCGTCGGGATCGGGGAAGAGCGCAAGCTCGCCCGCGAGCATCGGCGTGTCGACGGGACCGGGGCAGACGGCGTTGACGCGCACGCTCGGCGCCAGCTCGACCGCGAGCGCCTTCGTCAGCCCGATCACGCCGGCCTTCGCCGCGCAGTAGGCGGCGCACATCTCCATCCCGAAGAACGACAGCTCCGAGCCGAGATTGACGATCGCGCCGCCGTCGCGCTCGCGCATGCGCAGGCCGACCTCGCGGCAGGCGTAGAAGGTGCCGGAGAGGTTGACGTCGATCATCGTGCGCCAGGTGTCGTCGTCGGTGTCGCCGAGCAGCGCCGGCGCCGCGACGCCGGCGGCGTTGACGAGCAGGTCGATCCCGCCGAGGCGCTGCTCGACCGCGTCGACCGCGCGCCGCAGCTCAGCCGAGTCGGCGACGTCCGCGGGCGCCGCGACGGCCGCGTCGCCGAGCTCGCCGGCGAGCGTCTCGAGCGCGTCGGCGGAGCGGGCGAGCAGGCCGACCGACGCGCCCGCGGCCGCGAGCTTGCGGGCGGTCGCGGCGCCGATGCCGGAGGAGGCGCCCGTGACGAGCGCGACGCGTCCGCGCAGCTCGTCGTAGGGGTTGGAGATGTGGTCGTTGGTCATCGATCGCGAGTCCTTCGCTCTGGCGCCTGTGTCGTCGTAGTCGCTTTATCGTTCAAGATAGAGACCGCGACGCCCGCCTGTCAAGTCGCGGTGGACGTCTCACCAGCCGGCCACCCAGCCGTCGAACAGTCCGGGCGGGACGGTCGGGTCCCCGTCCTCCGAGGCCGGCAGCAGGAAGTCGAAGTCGCAGCCTTGATCTGCCTGGAGGACGTGGCGCTGGTAGAGCTGGGTGTAGCCGCGCCGGCCGGTCGCCGCGGGCGCCACCGGCGCCGGCGAGCGCGCGGCCAGCACGTCGTCGGGGACGTCGAGCGCGATCAGGCCCGCGTCGACGTCGAGCACGATCGGGTCGCCGTCGCGCACGAGCGCCAGCGGGCCGCCGACCGCCGCCTCGGGCGCCGCGTGCAGCACGACCGTCCCGTACGCCGTGCCGCTCATGCGCGCGTCGGAGATGCGGACCATGTCGGTCACGCCCGCGCGCAGCAGGCGGCTGGGGATCGGCAGCATCCCCCACTCCGGCATCCCCGGCGCGCCGCGCGGGCCGACGCCGCGCAGGACGAGCACGGAGTCGGCGCTCACCGGCAGCTCCGGGTCGTCGAAGCGCGCCAGCAGGTCCTCGATCCCGTCGAAGACGACCGCCGGCCCGCGGTGGGCGAGCAGCTCCGGCGAGGCGGCGCTGCGCTTGATGACGGCCCCGCGCGGGGCGAGGTTGCCGCGCAGCGTCGTGATCGCCCCGCGCGGCTCGAACGGTCGCTCGCGTCTGGCGATGACCGCGTCGTCCAGCGTCCCGCGCCCCGCCAGCTCCGCCGCCAGCGACCGCCCCGTCACGGTCGGCGCCTCGCGATCCAGCAGGTCGCCCAGCTCCGCCATCACCGCCGGGATGCCGCCGGCGCGGTGGACCGCGTCGGTCAGGTACTCGCCTGACGGACGCGCGTTGACGAGCAGCGGCGTGCGCGCCGAGATCGCCGCGAAGCGCTCCAGCGGCAGCTCGATCCCGAGGCGCCCCGCGAGCGCGAGCAGGTGCACCACGGCGTTCGTCGAGCCGCCGATCGCCATCAGCACGGCGATCGCGTTGTCGAGCGCCGCGGCGCTCAGCAGCGCGCGCGGCGCGATCCCGTCGCGCGCCAGCTCGACGGCGCGCGCGCCCGTGCGGATCGCGGCGTCGGCGCGCGCGGCGTCGACCGCGGGCAGCAGCGCGGTGCCCGGCAGCGCGATCCCCAGCGCCTCGCACAGCGACGCCATCGTCGCGGCCGTCCCCATCTCGTTGCAGTGCCCGTGGGTGGGGATGAGGGCGGCCTCCAGCTCAGCGTAGTCCTCCATCGACATGCGCCCGGCGCGCACGTCGTCGGTGTAGTGCCAGAGGTCGGTCCCCACGCCCAGCTCGCGGCCGCGGAAGTGCGCCGGGTCGCTCGGGCCGCCGGTCAGCATGATCGCCGGCACGCCGGCGCTGATCGCGCCCATCAACTGCGCGGGAACGGTCTTGTCGCAGCTCCCGAGCAGGACGACGGCGTCGAGCGGATGCGAGCGGATCATCTCCTCGACGTCCATCGCCATCAGATTGCGGTAGAGCATCGCGGTCGGCTTCATCAGGTTCTCCGACAGCGAGATCGTCGGGAACTCGACCGGCACGCCGCCGGCCTCCAGTACGCCGCGCTTGACCGCGTGCGCGGTCGCGCGCAGGTGGACGTTGCAGTGGACGAGCTCCGACCAGGAGTTGCAGATGCCGACGATCGGCTTGCCGCCGCCGGCCTCGCGCGCGCCGCCGGCGCGCAGCGATGCGCGGTGCAGGAGGCCGCTGACGTTCAGGCCGCCGACCCATCGCTCGCTTCGAAGCACCGCGTCCTCCTCGTTTGCCATCGGCTTTCTTGATCGTTACAGTAACCGACGTCCGGACCGCACGCCACTCGACCGACTGTGAGGAGCCTAGGCAAGATGAGCGCGAACGGCAGAGCCCGCTTCGAGGGCAGGAACGCAGTGGTGACGGGCGGCGCCTCGGGCCTCGGGCGCGCGACCGCGCTCGGGCTCGCCGCCGAGGGCGCCGCCGTCGTGATCGTCGATCGCGACCCCGACGCGGCGGCGCGCGTCGTCGAGGAGGCGCAGGCGCTCGGCGCGGACGCCACCGCGGTCGTCGGCGACCTGACGCAGGAGGCGACGATCGTCGCCGCGATCGAGCGCTGCGTGCACGACCACGGCTCGCTCGACGTGCTGCACAACAACGCCGGCTGGCAGGCCGAGACGCCGATCCACGAGACGACGAACGAGCAGTGGTCGCGGATGGTGGACCTCAACCTCACCGCCGTCTTCTGGGGCTGCAAGCACGGCGTGCTGGCGATGCGGCCCAACGGCCGCGGCAGCATCGTCAACACCGCCTCGACGCTCGCGATCACGGCCGACTCGATGGTGCCCGGCTACTGCGCCACGAAGGCCGGCGTGCTCGGCCTCACGCGCGCGGTCGCGCTCGCGTACGTCGCCGACGGCATCCGCTGCAACGCCGTCTGCCCCGGCGACATGGACACGCCGCTGACGCAGGCTTACTTCCAGGCGACCGACGACCCCGCGGGGACGCGGCGCGAGCTGGAGGAGGCCTCCCCGATCAAGCGCCTCGCCGACCCGGCGGAGATCGCGGCGGCGGTGCTGTTCCTCGCCTCCGACGCGGCCTCGTTCGTCAACGGCGCGTCGTTCGTGGCCGACGGCGGGCTGACGATCAAGACGTACTGACGTAGCGGCGCGGCGTGCGCAGCAGGTCGACGGCCGCCAGCGCGCCGCGCTCCACCAGCCGCCGCACGTGCCCGTGGACGGCGAAGCGGAGCATCGCCGGGCCGGCGGCGAAGGGACCGAAGGCCGCGTCGGCGGCGGCGCACAGCTCGGCGAGCGTGACACCCGCGGCGGCAACGGCGGCGTCGGCGCGGCGCAGCAGCAGCGCGTCCAGCTCCGCCACGAACGCGGCGCTGTCGTCGAGGAACGCCGCGATCTCCGCGCCCGACAGCGCCGGCATGTGGCCCGAGGCCAGCAGCCGCGGAGCCAGCGCCCGCACGCGCGCGATCGTCTGCTCGTAGGCGTCGACGTCCTCGTAGGTCGGCGGCAGCGCCGGCCCGCCGTCGAGCGCGGGCGAGCGCCGTCCGTGCACCGCGTCGGCCATCAGCAGCGTGCCGGACGCCGCGTCCTCGATCGCCAGGTGCCCGGCGGAGTGGCCGGGCAGGCGGTGCACGAGCAGCCGGCGCCCGGGCAGCGACAGTGCCTCGCCGCCGAACAGCGCGAGGTCGATCTCGACCGGCGCCCCCGAGATGGCGCGCACCTCCGCCAGCTCGGCGGCGTCGAGGTCGAGCGCGTGCTCGCGCGCGTAGGCGCGGTAGCGGTCGCGGATCAGCGCCTCCGGGTCGCGCACCAGCGGCAGGTCGAGGAAGCCGCAGGCGGCGCCGCACGCCGGCGCCAGCGCCAGCAGCGCGGCCGCGCCGCCCTGGTGGTCGGCGTCGGGGTGCGTGACGACGAGCCAGCGCAGCCGCTCCGGCGCGACGCCGACCTCGGCGAGCGCGGGCGCGAGCGTCGCCGCGGGCGTCGCCGCGACGCCGGCGTCGATCAGCACGGCGCTGCCGTCGTCGCCGACGAGCAGGTGCTGATGCAGCCGCCGCGCGCCGAAGACCGAGCCGATCTCGAAGATCCCCGGCGCCAGCTCGGCGACGAGCGGCGGCGCGCTCACCGGCGCCGGCTCAGCTTCGCGACGACCGGGGCCAGCGCCGGCTGGCGCGCGAGCCGTACGGCGGCGCGGCGCACCGCCGGGCGCTCCAGCAGCCGCTGTACGAGCGGGACGCGCGGACCGGCGAGCGCCGCCCGCCCGCGCGCGCGCGTGTAACCGCCCGCGGCGCGGTCGGCGAGGATCGCCCGCGCGCTGTTGTGGCCGGGCGCGCCCATCACGCCGCCGCCGGGGTGCGTGCCCGCGCCGCCGAGGTAGAGCCCGCGGATCGGCGAGCGGTAGGAGCCGTAGCCGGCGAGCGGCCGGCTCTCGTAGAGCTGGCCCATCGTCATCGCGCCGTGGAAGATGTTGCCGCCGGTCATGCCGTACTCGCGCTCGAGGTCGAGCGGCGTGATCGCGTGCGTGCCGAGCAGGTGGTCGCGGATCGTCGGCGCGTAGCCCTCCAGCACGTCGAGCACGCGCTCGACGAACGCGTCCTTGTGGTCGTCCCAGGTCCCCTCCGCCAGCTCGAACGGGAGCTGCTGGATTCCCGTGCTCATGATGTGCTTACCGGGCGGCGCCATCGACGGGTCGTGCGCGCTCTGGATGATCAACTCGATCGGGAAGTCCTGCGGGATGCGCCCGGCCTGCTGGTCGGCCGCGACGCGCTCGAAGCGCTCGACCTCGGCGCCGAGCAGCGTCAGCCCGCGATGCTGCGGCCCCTCGCCCGGCCCCATGCCGACGAACTCGGGCAGCGCGTCGAGCGCGAGGAAGACGCGCGCCATCGAGCCGCGGTTGTCGTAGCGCGCGATGCGCGTGCGCAGCTCGTCGGGCAGCTCGCCGGCGGGGACGAGCGCGTACGTGCGCTGCGGATCGGCGTTGGAGAGCACGACGCTCGCGCGCAGCTCCTCCCCGCCCTCCAGCACGACGCCGCGCGCCCGGCCGCCCTCGACGATCACCTGCTCGACCGGGGCGGCGGTGCGAATGCGCGCGCCTCTGCCGGCCGCGCGGGCGGCGAGCGCGTCGGCGAGCGCACCCATGCCGCCGGCGGGGAAGGCGAACTGCCCCATGTGGCCGTCGAACTCGCCGATCGCGTGGTGGCCGTAGACGTAGGCCCAGCCGGGCGTGCTCGGACCGCCCCACACGGACACGACGGCGAGGAACGTCAGCAGGCCCTCGAGCAGGTCGGAGTCGATGTAGCGGCGCAGCAGGTCGCGGACGCTCAGCGTGAAGAACTCATTGAACAGCTCGTGCTCGCCGGCGCGGTCGAAGGCCTCCATGACCTCGGCGACGGTCGGCGGGTCCGAGGCCAGCAGCCAGCCGTTCGCCAGCGCGGCGAAGCGCTCGAGCCGCAGCCCGAAGGCGGTGAACGCGGCGGACTGCCCGGGCGCCACGCGCTCGATCTCGCGCAGCGTCGCGCCGAGGTCGTTCTTGAGGAAGACGTGGCGCCCGTCGCGCAGGATGTTCGCCGAGCCCATGTCCGTCTGGTAGAGCCGCAGGCCGAAGCGCCCGAGGTCGAGCTCGCGCAGGATCCCCGGATGCAGCAGCCCGGAGACGTAGGAGCACGACGACGCGCGGAAGCCCGGGATCTGCTCCTCGGTCACGGTCGCCCCGCCGACGACGCCGCGGCGCTCGAGGACCTGCACGGAGAGGCCGGCGTCGGCCAGGTAGTTGGCGGCGATCAGGCCGTTGTGCCCGGCGCCGATCACGATCACGTCGCTCGCGGTCATCGACTCAGCTTACTGTAACGTTCAAGGTCCCACACGGCTAGACTGCTGCGAGCCTACCCCACGACGCCGGAGACCTTGATGCGACTTGGACGAGCGACCTCCGAGCACGGTGTCTTCGCCGTGGCCGAGCAGCCCGACGGGACCCTCGTCCCGCTCGAGCCGGGCGCAGCCGGCGCGGCGCCCGGCCGCCTCGTCGCGCCGATCGTCCCCGGCAAGATCGTGGCGATCGGGCTCAACTACCTCGACCACATCCGCGAGACCGGCATGGAGACGCCGACGCGCCCGCTGGTCTTCGCCAAGTTCCCCTCGGCGGTGATCGGCCCCGAGGAGCCGATCGCGATCGACGCGCGCCTGACCGAGCGGGTCGACTGGGAGGTCGAGCTCGCCGTCGTCGTCGGCGCGCCGCTGCGCCGCGCCGACCCCGCGGAGGCGATCGCAGCGGTCTTCGGCTACACCGTCGCCAACGACGTCTCCGCGCGCGACCTCCAGTTCGCCGACGGGCAGTGGGTCCGCGGCAAGAGCCTCGACACGACCTGCCCGCTCGGCCCGGTGATCGTCACCGCAGACGAGCTCGGCGACCCGGGGGCGCTGCGGCTCACGACGCGCGTCAACGGAGAGACGGTCCAGGACTCGAGCACGAGCGAGATGGTCTTCGGCGTCGCCGAGCTGCTGTCGTACTGCTCGCACAGCTTCACGCTGCTGCCCGGCGACGTGCTGCTGACCGGCACCCCGTGGGGCTGCGGCGAGTTCATGGACCCGCAGCGCAGCCTCCACCCCGGCGACCGCGTCGAGGTCGAGATCGAGGGGATCGGCGTGCTCGGCAACCCGGTGGTGGCCGCATGAGGCTCGCCGGCAAGGTCGCGGTCGTGACGGGCGCGGCCGGCGGGATCGGCACGGCGTGCGCCAGGCGCTTCGCCGCCGAGGGCGCGCGCGTCGTCTGCGTCGACGTGGCCGAGGCGGTCGAGGCGACGGCGGCCGAGCTGGCCGCGGGCGGCGCCGAGGTGGCCGCCGTCCGCGCCGACCTCAGCACGCGCGCGGGCAACGACGAGGCCGTGCGCACCGCCGTCGAGCGCTTCGGCGGCCTCGACGTCTTCCACGCCAACGCCGCGCGGCAGCGCATCGGCCGCGCCGAGGCGACCGGCGTCGAGGACTGGGAGGCGATGGAGGCCACGAACCTGCGCGGCGTCTTCTTCGGCGCCCAGGCGGCGCTGCCGGCGCTGCGCGCACGCGGCGGCGGGGCGATCCTGATCACCGCCTCGGTGCTCGGGATCGTCGGCGACGCCGACCTCCCCGCCTACGGCGCGATGAAGGGCGGCGTGCGCGCGCTCGCGCGGTCGCTGGCGGCCGCGCACGGACCGGAGAACATCCGCGTCAACACGATCTGCCCCGGCGACGTCGACACGCCGATGGTGCGCGACTACTTCGCCTTTCAGCCCGACCCCGAGGCGGCGCTCAGAGCCGTCACCGACCGCTACCCGCTGCGGCGCTTCGCCGCCCCCGAGGACGTCGCGGCCGCGGCCGCGTTCCTGGCCTCCGACGACGCCGCCTACATCACGGGGACCGACCTGATCGTCGACGGCGGCCTGCTCGCGCAGGTCTACTGAGCGGGCGCGGCGGCGCGGTCAGGCCGCCCGTCAGAGGTTTGACTCCGCGCAGGTATCCCTTCGGTCGGCGCGTTCCGCAGACGACTTCCGAGCTCGCGCATGACGAGGTCGGCGGCGGTGCCGGGGTCGTAGTCGGTTGGCGCCTGCGTCACGAGCGCGTCGAGGTCGCGGCGAAAGCTGGCGGTTTCAAGCTTCGCAGCGAGGTTGTCGCGCAGTTCGGGGTAGCTGAACGTCGCCTCGTCCATGTAGTGATTGAAGCCGGCGACGATCTCTCCGGGGTCGGCCTCGAGGACGGTGAGGCCGAGCCAGAGGTCGAAGAGGTCGCGGCCCTTGCTGCGCTGGTAGAGGGCGCGGAGCTTGGTCGCCAGCAGCTCGCTTGGCTCGAAGGTCGGGATCTCGGCTTCGCCGCTCCACCACGATGTCTCGACGGCATGGCGCACGGTCGTGCGGGGACGGTGGGACGCCGTCTCGGCGATGTTCATCTCGATCTTGATGCGGATGCGGCCGATGCCCTCGGTCGGCTCGGCGTCGAAGTAGACGTGGACCATCTGGCCTGATCGCTGACGGCTGGAGACCGTCAGTCCGAGCCGATCGGCTATGCGGCCGAGCGCCTGCGTGAACGGCTTGACGCCGGTGCGGGTCGCGCGCACGTAGTCGAGGTCCTCGGAATAGCGCAGCGGCGTGGGGAGGTGCAGCTTGTGCAGGCAGGTGCCGCCGCGCATCGCGAGCTCCGGGCCGAGCACGTCGTCGTTGGCGATCTCGATCATCAGCCGGGAGAGCAGGAGGTCCTGCTCGATCTGGACGGGGTTGGGCCAGGGCGCCTTCGAGCGCCAGGCGACGAGGGCCGGCCGGTCGATCACAGGTCCGCCTCGACTGCGCTGTTGACCTGGAGGTTCCAGCGCGGGTCGATCGGGCCGCGTGCCGGCAGTGCCCGAACGAGGCGGGTCGGATGCTCGCCGCCGGCAAGCGCGACCCGTCGCAGCGGCTCGAGGTCGAGGTCGTCGCGCTGCTGATCGAGCAGCCATCCAAGACGTCGCGCGACCGACCGTGACCGCGCCGCTGCGAGCCGAGCCAGTTCCGGCACGTCGACCTCGCCGATCTCGGCGACGACGGTGGCGACGTTGCTGAGCCCTCCGGCGTCGTCGGGGTGGACCACGAGGTCGACCAGCGTCGTCTCACGGGTGGCGAGCCGGAAGCGGCCGGTGTGAACCTGGCGCTCCTCGATCGCCATCTCGCCGATGTGCTCGTTGGCGTAGAAGTGCAGCCGCACGCGCTCGATGTCGCGGTTGGCGAGCGGGCGATCGACCATCACCTGAAAGACCTGCGGTGCCTGGTGAGCGGCGCCGTGCATCGCGGCCGCGGTGAGCAGGCCGACGTAGTAGTCGCGTCCGAGCGCGCGCATCATCGCGTCGATGAACAGCTCGCCGGGCACCACGCCCCAGGATCGGTACTCCTGCGGGATCACCACGTAGAGGCCGCGCGCGGGTGAGAACATCGCGCCGCGGCGGCGCAGACGCTGAAGCCCAGGGTAGACGTGGGCCGTCGGGATGCCGGCGAGCTGCGCCGCCTCGGCCGGCGTGACCCAATAGCGGCCCTGGGAGACCAGCGCGTCCGGGAGATCGGCGATCGACGGCATTTCGGGCAGTCTAACGCCTGGCGTTTGTTAGCTCAAACAAGCGCTCACGGCCTACCGCCTTCTTCCGAGCGTGCCGATCGTCGTCGGGCGAGCGCTCCGGCGCTACGACGGAGCGGCGGCGCGCGGCGGCTCGACCAGGCCGGCGGCGAGCAACCGCTCGAAGCGGTCGATCGCGTCGGCGACGCCGTCGGCCAGCGGGCGCATCACGGGGCCGCCGGCCAGCTCGACGAAGCTGGCCGCGTCGACCGCGCTGGGGAACGGCAGCGCGACGTCCTCGGCGCCGATCCGCCCGGCCATCTCCGGCACGCGCTGCTCGATCAGCGCGATCAGCTCCTGCGCGCCGGCGACCTCGCCGTCGAGGTTGTGGACGGAGGCGCCCTCGTACTCCAGCTCGGCCGCCAGCGCGAACGCCGCGCCGACATCCGGCGCGTACTGGTACTGCACGGCGCTGGCGAACGGGAGCACGTACGGCACGCGGGCGGCGGCGGCCAGCAGCGCGGTCGTCGGCGCCGACGTCAGGCCCTGGTCGCGCGCCGGGCCGAAGACGGTGTGCGGCCGCAGGCCGATCGAGGAGAGGCCGTAGTCCTCGAAGTAGCGCAGCGCCGTTGACTCGTTGTCGCGCTTGAAGACGCCGTAGAGGGTGCCGGGGACGTCGTCGCCCGCGAGCGTCGCCCGCTGCCCGTAGACCGCGATCGACGAGGCGTAGACGACCGGCCCGATCCGCTCGGCGCGCCGGCGGACGGCCTCGAGGACGTTGACCGTCCCGACCACGTCGACGAGCGCGCCGAGCGGCGGGTTGGCGCGCACGAACGGGACCTGGAGCGCCGCCAGGTGGATTACGTTCGTGATCGCGCGCGCGTCGAGCACCGCCTCGAGCGCGGCGAGGTCGGCGATGTCGCACTCGACGCGCTCGATCGCCGCGCGCTGCTCGGGCTCGAGCGCGAGCGCGAGCCGATGGTCGGAGCCGCCGAGGTCGAGCGCGACGACGCCATGGCCGCGCTCGAGCAGGCGGCGCATGGTCCATACGCCGACCGCCCCGAGCGCGCCCGTGACGAGATAGCGCCGATGTCCGCTCACTCCGGCGGGATCTCCATGTAGTTCTGGTCGAGGTCGATGCCCTCGCGACCGCGAACCGCCTTCGCGACCGTGTAGACCGCCGCGCCGACAAGGGCGACGAGGCAGGCGTAGACGACCGCGCGCACGCCGCTGGGGATGCCGTACTGACGGTAGGCGACGTAGAGGTAGATCAGGAACACGCTGCCGAGCAGCGTGAAGAAGCCGGCGATCGTGATCGTCGGAATGCCGAGCACGCGGGAGGCGCCCGGGCTGGCGGCCCAGAGCTGCGGACGCCGGAACGGGAGCACCATCGCCGCGACCGACATCAGCGCCATCGTCCAGAGCACGAAGAACGCCGCGTAGATCGCCGCCGAGAAGAAGCTCGGGCCGCCGAACACCGCCCACAGCGTCGTGCCCGTGCAGAGGATGGCGACGATCGCGACCGCGACGACGGGGATGTGCGTGCGCCGGTCGACCTTCGCGACCGCGCTCGGGAAGACGCCGTCGAAGCCGAGCGCGAAGCCGGTGCGGATCGGCGCGAGCAACTGGACGATCGCCAGCACGGGGAACCAGAACAGGAACGTCACCCCGAACAGCACCGCCCAGAAGGTGTGCCCGCCGGCGATCGTGGCGAGGAACGTCCAGTACGGCGGCGCGGCCAGCGTGTAGGCCTTGTCGCCGGTGTTCGCGGCGGCCAGGAAGGGGTGGCCGAACTTCGCGAACAGCGTCCCGACCATCAGCAGCAGCGCGCCGAAGTAGATCAGCGTCGGCGTGAGCATCGTGCTGACGGAGCGCCGGCCGAGCGCCTTGATCTCGCCGGCGAAGTACATCGACCACCACTGGAAGACGGTGAACGACGCGATCGTCCCGATCGCGAGCACGGTGTCGCGGGCGGTGTAGCTCTCGTGGCCGCCGGCGGCCACGAGCCTGTGGTAATTGCCGGCGCCGGCGTACTTGTCGAAGTGGGCTGTGAACGTGCCCTTCGAGGTGAACCACAGCATGAGCAGCGCCACGACGAAGCCGACCGACGCGATCGCCACGCAGACGTTCTGCACGCGCATCGTGACGCGGATCGGGACGGCGCAGACCGCGATGCCGATCGCGAGCAGGACGAGCGCGAACAGCGCCTGCCAGCCGTGGTGCGTCAGCGAGTTCGCCGCGTCGAGCAGCGTCTTGCTGCCGCTCGTCGTGCCGACCATCGCGAGCAGCGGCTGGAGCCCGGAGCCCACGAACGCGTAGGCGAAGAAGCCCATGCCGACGACCGCGCCGCACGAGTTCAGCAGCGTCGAGGCCACGCCGACGCGCGGGCCGAGGACGCGGCTGTTGATGACGTAGTCGCCGCCCGTCCGCGGGAAGGCCGCCTGGAGGCGCCCGAACGTGTAGGCGACCAGCAGCGCGATCGGGACCGTCAGCAGCAGCGAGACGATCACGTTCGCGCGCGGGAAGACGCTGAGCGCGAAGAACGCCGAGATCGCCGCGAACAGCCCCGGCGACGCGGTCATCATGTTGTAGATGCCCGCGCTGACGGGCGAGACCTCGCGAACGAGGCCGGTGGCCTTGCGGGTGAAGTAGGCCGGCCGATCGCTTGGAGACGTGGTCGTGCTCATCTCTCATCTCTCCTCGAACTTGCGCACGGGCCATCGGCACGCCGCGACCACGCACACCTCTCTCACTCACTCACACACACATCTCGCGGCGCCGGCCGCGTCGGCCGGGCGCCGCTCCGGCTTCGTCAGCCGGAGACAAGCTGGTGACGATGGACCTCTCCCTCGGCGACGTTGCCGACCCAGCCGTCGATCCGGCCGCTCGCGTAGTCGGAGCCGGGATTCACCGCGAGCGTGCGACCGATCGTGGTCGCCCCGCGGCACTCGTGGATGTGGCCGTGCAGGCTCAGGAGCGGCTGGAACTCCTCGATCGCCTGGCGGACGGCGGTGCTGCCGACGGGGATGCTGACCGGCGCCCCGCCGGACATCACGGGCTTCAGCTCGTCGTCGAGCTGGGGCGCGACGTCGAGCCCGCTGTCGTACGGCGGGACGTGCAGGTTGAAGATCGCGTGCTCGGGCCGCTCGAGCTGCGAGGCGAGCCGCTCGATCCGCCGGTAGAGCTCGTCCTCGTCGAGCTCGCGCTCGCTGTCCCACGGCGTGCGGTTGGCGTAGCTGAGGCTCAGCAGCTCGTGCCCGCCGACCTCGACGACCTGGTCGTCGCAGAAGGTCAGGCGTCTGCTGTTGCGCAGCGGCTCGTCGAGCGACCAGGGGTCGTCGTTGCCGCAGATCGCGAACGCCTGGACCTCGTCTGACAGGCGCTCGTCGGCGAGGTCGCACCAGCGCTGCAGCTCCGCCACGAGCACGTCCTCGAAGACGCGCGCGGCGAGCGCGGGATCGCCGCTGAGCTCGTCGACCCGCGCCGCCGTGGTGCGGTAGGGGTAGAGCCCGTTGAAGCGGATGCGCTGCTCGAGCTCCTCGACCTGCGCGTCGTCGCGCAGCTCGTGGCGCTCGCCCATGAACGTCGCGGTGCGCCGGCCGGAGTCCTCCTCGACGATCGGCACGAGCACCTTGCCGGCGAGATCACCGCCGAGGATCAGCACCGAGGCCTTGTAGAACTTCGGCGCGGCGAGGAACTTGCGCCAGCAGCTCTCGCTGCCGTGCAGGTCCGACGCGTAGTAGATCCGCAGCCCGGCGGTGGGATCCTCGGCGCTTCCGCCGCGGCCCTGCTTGCGGAGCAGCCGCAGCGCCATCAGCGATCCACCTCCTCGGGCAGCTCGTACCAGCGCTTGCGCTCGCCGATCTTGGCGCGCAGCTTCCAGCGGCGCGTCTTCGGCGCCTGCTCGAGCGCCGCGCGCAGGCGCGCGAGCTGCGCCGCGATGCGCTCGCGCCGCGCGCCGTCCACGAGCCGGCCGGCGTCGTCGACGAGCTTGTCGATGCTGAGGTTGAGGGTCTTCCAGATCCCCCAGTCCTCCGCGGCGAGCTCGCCGAGGTAGCGGGCGTTGATGCCCGACTCGTCGTCGGTGATCGGGTGGTCGAGCAGCAGCGCGGCGACGTCCTGGGCGTCCTTCTCGTTGAGCTCGACGATCTGGAGCTTGAGCACGAGCAGGTCGGCGAGCGAGAGCGTCAGCGGGTCGACGTCGAGCCGGTCGCCGAGCAGGAAGGTGTGGCACATGTCGACGCGCTCGATGAAGACGTCGACCTTCGCGGCGGGCCGCTCGGGCGAGTGGAAGATCAGCCGCCGGCTGCCCTGGAGGGCGTTGAACTCATCCTCGCCGTGGTAGCCGAGCCGGACGATGTGCTGCTCGAGCTTGCGCGCGCCGCTCTTGGTCGCGACGAGGTCGACGTCGTCGTGCGGCCGGCGCAGCGCCGGGTCGGCGACGCTCGGGCAGCGCACGGCGATCGCGATGCCGCCCATCATGCGCGTCTCGGCGCCGACCGACCGCAGCTCCTCGACCAGCTTCAGCGCGTCCAGCACGATCGGCGTCCGTTCCGCCGGCACGGCGGCGGCGGGTCCGCCCTCGCCGCCGCCACCGGGGGGATCGAGACGGTCGGATGACATCTGGTTGAGCAGCATCTGTCTCTCCACGGGCGATACTAGAACGTTCAAGATGACGTGTCAAGCGATCGGTCGCCCGACCGCTGCAGCGCCGAGAAGGTCAGCCGCATCGTGTTCGCGTAGACCTCCCCGGGCGCGAGGATCGGAGACGGGAAGTGGGCGTGATTGATGTCGTCGGGGAAGCCCGTCGTCTCCAGCGTGAGCCCCGCGAACGGCTCGTAGGCCGGCGTCGGCCCCTTCGCGCTGACGCCGCCGAGGTAGCCGCCGACGTAGAGGCACAGCCCCGGCTGGTCGGTCGCCAGCTCGAGCCGCCGGCCGCTGGCCGGGTGCGTCACGGTCGCGACCGGGCGCATCCCGGAGCCGTCGAGCACCCAGACGTGGTCGTAGCCGGCCGAGCCGCCGCTCACGCGCCCGGCGCCGTCGTTGGGGACGTCCGCGTTGCGCTCCCCGATCGGGCGCGGCGCGCGGAAGTCGAACGGCGTGCCGGCGACGGCGAGCACCTGGCCGGTCGGCAGCAGCTCCTCGTCCAGCTCGACGTAATGCGAGCCGTGCAGTTGCAGCTCGTGGTCGAGGACGGCGCCGGAGTCGTGGCCGCCGAGGTTGAAGTAGGAGTGGTGCACGAGCCGCACGATCGTCGTGCGGTCAGTCGTCGCGCGCATCGCGATCTCAAGGCTGGCGCCGTCGAGCCGGTAGCTGACCGACGTCGTGAGGGTGCCGGGGAAGCCCTCCTCCCCGTCGGGCGAGATGCGCTGGAACGTCACCCCCTGCTCGTCGTCGTGGACGCGCGCCGACCAGACGTGTCTGTCGAAGCCGCGCAGGCCGCCGTGAAGGTGGTTGGCGCCCTCGTTCGTCGCGAGTCGGTGCTCGCGGCCCTCCAGCGCGAAGCGCCCGCCGCGGATGCGGCCGGCGTAGCGCCCGGCCGTCGCGCCGAGGTAGTTGGGGTCGCGGAAGCTCTCGGCGAGCGTGTCGCGGGCGAGCACGACGTCGGCCATGCGGCCGTCGCGGTCGGGCGCGTGCAGCTCGAGCAGCCGGGCGCCGACGTCGGTGAGCACCGCGCGCAGCGCGCCGTTGGCCAGCGTGATGCGCCGGACGGGATAGCCGTCCAGCGTGGCGTTCTCGATCTCGGCCCCGGTCGCGGTGGCGGTCATGGAGGGGACTCCCTGGTCTGTCGGGTACTTGATCGATCAAGATTACCCGCTGCCGAGATCGCAAAGCAAGGGCGAGATCGCGCGGCTACGTCGAGGCGCGGACCCTCAGCTCGATCCCGAACACGGCCTGGCGCACGAGCGGCTCGCGCCCGTCGATGCGATCGAGCAGCATCGCCGCGGCGGTCTGGCCCATCTCGTAGGCCGGCACGCTCACGGTCGTCAGCGCCGGGTCGACCAGCGCCGAGAAGACGAAGTCGTCGAAGCCGGCGACCGCCATGTCGTCGGGCACCCGGCGGCCGTCGTCGCGCAGCGCGCGGATGACCTCGAGCGCGAGCAGGTCGTTGGCGCAGATCACCGCGGTCGGCGGCGGCCTCAGCGCGAGCAGGCGCCGCGCGATCTCCTCGCCGCCGGTCGCGTAGCCGGAGGCCTCGAAGCGCTCCAGCCGCTTGGTCGGTCTCACGCCCGCCGCCGCGAGCGCGTCGCGGTAGCCGAGGTAGCGCTGCTCGATCACGGCCCACGGCACGCGCGCGCCGAGGAACGCGATCCGATCGTGTCCGCGTTCGAGCAGGTGCTGGGTCAGCAGCCGGCCCCCCTCGCGGTCGGCGGCGCGCACGGACAGGACCTGCCCGTCTTCGAGCACCTCGTCGAACAGCACGAACGGTGCGCCGAGCTCGCCGAGCCGCTCGACGTGCCCCCTGCGGACCGCCGGATCGCCCGAGAGCAGCACGAAGGCGCCGTCGATCCGGCGCTCGCGGAAGGGGGTGAGGAAGTCGACGTCGTCGCCGTCGGGGCTGCCGCCCTGCACGAGGATGCCGAAGCGGCGACCGCGCGCCACGTCCCCGACGCCGGCGAGCAGTTGCGCGGTGAGCGGATCCGCGAGGAACGCCTTGTGCTCGTCGAGCACCAGGAAGCCGAGCGTGCGCGTGCGCGCGGAGCGCAGGCTCTGCGCCGTCGCGTCCGGGTGGTACTCGAGCCGCCCCATCGCCTCCGCGACGCGCGCGCGCGTGTCCTCGGACATCTGCTCGTAGCGCCCGTGGATCAGGTTCGAGACGGTCTGGACCGAGACGCGCGCCTCGGCCGCCACGTCCTTCATCGTGACGCGGCCATTCGCGCGGCGTGCGCGCGAAGGAGGCGACTCGCGGTCGCCGGAAGCTGTGCCGCGGCGAGGCATGCGCACGCGTCACTCTATCGATCAAGGTCAGTCGAGCAGCGGATACGCCGGCAGCGTCAGGAACTCGGGCAGCTCGTCGGCGAGCGCGACCTGCTCGAAGACGGCGCGCGTCTCGTCCGGGCGGCCGGCCCGCCACGTCTCCTCGCCGACCTCGGCGCGGATGCGGGCGGTCTCCTCGTCGAGCAGCTCCCGCACCAGCTCACGCGTGACGGTGCGGCCGTCGTCGAGCCGCACGCCGTGCCGGATCCACTGCCAGACCTGCGAGCGGCAGATCTCCGCCGTGGCGGCGTCCTCCATCAGGTTGTTGATCCCGGCCGCCCCGCGCCCGCCGAGCCAGAACGAGATGTACCGGAAGCCGACGGAGACGTTGTTGCGCAAGCCCGTCTCGGTGACCGCGCCCGGCGTCGCCGCCAGGTCGAGCAGTTGCGCCGCGCCCACCTCCACCTCGTCGCGGCGGCGGTCGATCTGGTTCGGCCGCTCGCCGAGGACGGCGTCGAAGGCCGCCCGCGCGACGCCGACGACGTCGGGGTGCGCGACCCACGTGCCGTCGAAGCCGTCGCCCGCCTCGCGCTGCTTGTCGGCGCGCACCGCGTCGATCGCGCGCCGGTTTGCCTCCGCGTCGGTGCGCGACGGGATCAGCGCCGCCATCCCGCCCATCGCGAAGGCGCCGCGCGCGTGGCAGGTCTTCACGAGCAGCTCCGTGTAGGCGCGCATGAACGGCACGGTCATTCGCACGTCGTTGCGGTCCGGCAGCACGAACTCGGTTCGCTCGCGGAACGTCTTGATGGCGGAGAAGATGTAGTCCCAGCGGCCGGCATTGAGCCCGTAGGAGTGCGCGCGCAGCTCCCACAGGATCTCCTCGATCTGGAAGGCGGCGGGCAGCGTCTCGATCAGCGCCGTCGCGCGGAAGGCGCCGCGCTCCAGGCCGAGCGCGTCCTCCGCGAACGTCAGCGCCTCGTCCCACAGGCGCGCCTCGAGGTGGTGCTCGAGCTTCGGCAGGTAGAGGTAGGCGCCGAGCCCGCGCCGCGCCAGTCGCGGCGCGCCGTGGAACGCGAACAGGCCGAAGTCGACGAGCGCGCCGGCAGCCGCCTCCCCGTCGATCCACAGGTGGCGCTCGGGCAGGTGCCAGCCGCGCGGGCGCACGAGCAGCGTCGCGGTCTGCTCCCCAAGCTCGTAGTGGCGACCGTCGGAGGCGTCGTAGGAGATCGTCCCCTCGATCGCGTCGATCAGGTTCACGTGCCCGGAGACCTGGTTGTGCCACGTCGGCGCGTTCGCGTCCTCGAAGTCGGCCATGAATCCGCGCGCGCCCGAGTTCAAGGCGTTGATGACCAGCTTGCGGTCGGTCGGCCCGGTGATCTCGACGCGGCGGTCGGCGTAGTCGGCGCGCGGCGGCGCGACCCGCCACGCGGAGTCCGCGCGCAGCTCGCGCGTCTCGGGCAGGAAGTCGAGCGTGCCGCCGGCCGCGAGCGCGGCGCGGCGCTGCACGCGCGCCGCCAGCAGCTCGCGCCGGCGCGCGTCGAAGCGGGCGTGCAGCTCGCCGACGAACGCGAGCGCGTCCGGGCTGAGGATCTCCTCGCGCGAGCGGTCGTCGAGCGTCGGTCCGTCGATCGTGACGTCGGGCATCGGGCGAGGCTCCTCCGGGGTCTCAGTGCAGGGGGATCTTCGCGTAGGCGCGGTCGAGCGCCTGGACGACGTGCAGCACGGGCACGTCGGCGCCGAGCGTACGCAGGTGCGCGCGCACCTGCGTGAGGCAGCCGATGTTCGCGCCGGCGACGACGTCGGCGCCGGCGGCGAGCAGGTTGCGCGCCTTGCGCTCGCCGAGCCGCGCGGCGACGTCCGGCTTCTCGACGTTGTAGGTGCCGGCCGAGCCGCAGCACAGCTCCCACTCGTCCGACTCGACGAGCGTGACGCCGGGGACCGCGCGCAGCAGCTCGCGCGGCTGGGCGCGCACGCGCTGGGCGTGCGCGAGGTGGCAGGCGTCCTGGTAGGCGATCCGCGCCGGGCGCGCGAGCGGCGGCGGCGCCTCGCGCAGGCCCAGCTCGGCGAGGAAGACGCTCACGTCGACCACGCGCGCGGCGAGCGCCTTGGCCCGGCCCGCCTCCGGCTCGCCGGCGAACAGCAGCCCGTACTCCTTCATGCCCGAGCCGCAGCCGGCGGCGTTGACGACGACCGCGTCGACGTCGTCGGGGAAGGCGTCGAGGTTGCGGCGCGCGAGCGTGCGCGCCTGCCCGGCGGCGCCCGCGTGCAGCGGCAGCGCGCCGCAGCAGCCCTGCGCCGGCGGGACCACGGTCTCGACGCCGTTGCGGGCGAGCACGCGCAGCGTCGCCCAGCCGATGTCGGGATCGAGCGCCTGCTGCGCGCAGCCGGCCAGCAGCGCGACGCGCGCGCGCCGCTCGCCCTGCGCGGGATGCAGCGCCGGCAGCGGCTGGGCCGGCGGCAGCCGCTCGGGCAGCAGCTCGACCATCGGCGCCAGCGCGTCCGGCAGCAGCCGCCGCAGCGGGCGCGCGAGCCGGCCAAGGCGCGCGGCGGCGCGCATGCGGCGCGGGTGCGGGAGCGTGCGCAGCAGCAACGCGCGGCGCGCGCGCTCGAGCGGCGCGCGCGTGCGGCGCTCCTCGGCGTAGGCGCGGAAGGGCGTGATCAGCTCGCCGTAGGCGACGCCCGACGGGCAGGCCGTCTCGCACGCCTGGCAGCCGAGGCAGTTGTCCACGAACGGGAGCGCGGCCTCGAGCTCCAGCTCGCCCTCCAGCACCTCCTTCATCAGGAAGATGCGCCCGCGCGGCGAGTCCATCTCCTCGCCCATCGTCGCGTAGGTCGGGCAGGTCGGCAGGCAGAAGCCGCAGTGGACGCACGACCCGATCGCGGCGGCCATCGGCTCGCCCTGCGGGCCGAGCGCGTCGATGTCGATCGCGTGGCGCACCGGTCAATCCTCCGGGAAGCGGTTGTCGGGGTCGAGCGCGGCGCGCAGCCGCGCCGCGAAGGCGCCGCCGCGGCGGGCGCCGAGCACGCGGGCGTGCGGCGGACCGGTGAGCGCCGTGCCGGTCAGGCCGAGCGTCCCGAGCGTCTCGTCGAGCCGCGCGAGCGGCTGCTCCTGCGGCCAGGCGATCCAGGCGACGTTGGCGGCGTTGCCGTAGCGGACCGCGGCGCCGGCGCCGTCGAGCGCCGCCTGGAGCGCGGGCACGGCGCGGGCGGTCGTCGCGACGCGCACGGCGCGTGCGCCAGCGGGCAGCCAGCTCAGCTCGGCGACCTCGCGCCAGCGCGCCGCGGCCGCGTCGCGCTCGAGCGTCACGCCCGGCACGTCGAGCGCGGCGGCGAGGCGCGCGGCACGCGGCGGCAGGCTGTCGGCGTCGCCCGCGAGGCGCACCAGCACGCGGCCGGGCGGCTCGAGGTCGAGCGCGTCGAGCTCGAGCGAGCCGCGCGCGAGCCGGGCGACCGCCGCGAGCGCGGCCTCGATCGCCCCCAGCTCGAACGCGACCGTCGCGCTTGCCTCCGACCGCGGGAAGACCTTCAGCGTGACCTCGGCGAGCACGCCGAGGCGCCCGCGCGAGCCGACCAGCAGCTTCGGCAGGTCGAAGCCGGCGGCGTTCTTGACGACGCGCCCGCCGGCGGCGACGAGCGCGCCGGTGCCGTCCACGAACCGCACGCCGACGACGAAGTCGCGCACGGTGCCGTGGTGGAACGCTCCCGACCCGGACGTGCCGGCGGCGACGACGCCGCCGAGCGTGGCGCCGGCGGCGGCGAGCGGCGGGTCGAACGGCAGGCCCTGACCGTGCGCCGCGAGCGCCTCGTCCAGCTCGGCGATCGGCGTGCCGGCGCGCGCGGTCAGCGTCAGCTCGGCCGGGTCGTACTCGACGATCCCGCGCAGCCCGGAGACGTCGAGCGCGACGACGTCGGTGCCGTCGGGCGGCACAGACAGCGCGGGCTTCGTGCCGCCGCCGACCGGCAGCACGCGCGGATGCGCGCGCACCGCCTCGGACAGCGCCGCCGGCGAGTCGATCGCGACGACGCTCACGCGGCACGCTCCGGGGCGAAGACCTTGCCGCGGTTCGCGATGCCGGCTGGGTCGACCGTGTCGCGCACGCGCCGCATCAGCGCCAGGTCCGCCGGCGCGAACATCAGCTCCAGGTAGTCGCGCTTCTCGACCCCGACGCCGTGCTCGCCGGTGATCGAGCCGCCGAGCCGCACGCACATGCGCAGGATCTCGCCGGCCAGCCGCTCGGCGCGCTCGAGCGCGCCCGGCTCGCGGCCGTCGAACAGGATCAGCGGGTGCAGGTTGCCGTCGCCGGCGTGGAAGACGTTCGCGACGCGGATGCCGGCGGCCGCGCTCATGCGCCCGATCTCGGCGAGCGCCTCGCCCAGGCGCGTGCGCGGCACGACGCCGTCCTGCACGAGGTAGTCGGGCGCGAGCCAGCCGACCGCCGAGAAGGCGCTCTTGCGGCCCTTCCAGATCAGCGCGCGCTCGTCGGGGTCCACCGTCGTGCGCACGGCGCCGGCGCCGCTCGCGTCGAGCAGCGCGCGCAGCCGCGCCGCGTCGGCGGCGACGACGTCGCGCTCGCCCTCCAGCTCGACGATCAGCAGCGCCGCGGCGGGCGGGTAGCCGGGTCTGACCGACGCCTCCGCTGCCTCGATCGCGAGCGCGTCCATGATCTCCATCGCGACCGGCAGCATCCCGGCCGCGACGATGCGCGCGACCGCCGCGCCGGCCAGCTCCAGGCTGTCGTAGGAGGCGAGCGCGGTGTGCGTCGCCTCGGCGATCGGGACCAGCCGCAGCGTGACCTCCAGCGCGATCCCGAACAGCCCCTCCGAGCCGCAGAACATCCCCGTCAGGTCGGGGCCGACGGGCTCGCGGCTGGCGCCGCCCAGCTCGACCAGCTCGCCGTCGGGGAGCACCGCGCGGATCCCGAGCACGTGGTTGGCCGTCATGCCGTGGCGCAGGCAGTGCGCCCCGCCGGAGTTGAACGCGAGGTTGCCGCCGATCGTGCAGACCGACTGGCTGGAGGGGTCGGGCGCGTAGGCGAGGCCGTGCTGCCGCGCCGCCGCGCTCACGTGCAGGTTGATCGCGCCCGGCTCGACGACCGCCGTGCAGGTCTCGGGGTCGACGGAGAGGACCCGGTTCATGCGGTTGAGCGCGATCACGACGCCGCCGGCGACCGGCAGCGAGCCGCCCGACAGCGACGTGCCGCTGCCGCGCGCGACGAACGGCACGCGCGCGCGGTGACAGGCGCGCACGACCTCGACGACCTCCTCGGCGCGCTGCGCGAGCACGACGGCGGCCGGGCGCTCGTGGAAGGCGGTCAGCGCGTCGGAGCCGAACGCCGCCAGCTCGGCGGGGGCGGTCAGCAGGCGCCCGTCGAGGCCCAGCTCGCGGAGCGCGGCGAGCGCGCGCATCTTAGATGCATCTTGCATCTAAGGAGTTATCGCACATCCGCGCGCGGCGTGGAAGCTGAGATGCGATATAGATGCATCGCGATGACCGCCGGCGAGCAGGCCTACGCGTTCACGAAGGAGCGCATCCTCGACGGCCGCTTCGCCGGCGGCGAGCTGATCAGCGAGGGCGACGTCGCCGACGGCGTCGGCGTCAGCCGCACGCCGGTGCGCGAGGCGTTCCTGCGCCTGGAGGCGGAAGGGCTGCTGCGCCTCTACCCCAAGCGCGGCGCGCTCGTGGTGCCGGTCTCCGCGGCAGAGGTGGACGCGGTGCTCGAGACCCGCCTGGTCGTCGAGCGCTTCGCGATCGAGCGGGTCGCGCCGATCGGCGCGACGCTCGAGCCGGCGCTGCGCAAGGCGATCGCCAAGCAGGAGCGGATGGCCGCGCGCAACCGCGCCGGCGACTTCGTCGAGGCCGACCGCGAGCTCCACCGCGTGTTCGTCGCCGCGGCCGGCAACCCGATCCTCCTGCAACTGCACGACTCGCTGCGCGACCGCCAGCGCCGCATGGGGCTCGCCGCGATCGCGCGCCAGCAGGAGCGCGTCCGCGAGATCCTCGACGAGCACGAGCAGCTCGCCGACGCGATCGTCGCCGGCAACGCACCCCGCGCCGTCGCGATCCTGACCGCCCACCTCGAGGGAACGCGCACGCTGCTGCGCAACGGCGCCGCGCTCGGCGTGCCCTCCTGACCGCGCCGCCGCGCGTCCGTCAAGCGCAGCGGCGGAACCGCACCGTGCCTGCGCCTGTGGGGCGTTCTACGGTGCCGCGGTCGCAGTCGCGGCGGATGCGCCCGCCCGCCCGCCGCACATACGGTCCTGGTGTGCTCGCTTTCCAACTTCCCGCCTGGCGGCAACCCCCTGAGCTGCGCGACGTCCCGATGCCTGAGCCGCGAGCCGGCGAGGTGCTGCTCAAGGTGGCCGGCGCCGGTGCGTGCCACTCCGACCTGCACCTGATGGAGTGGCCCGCCGGTCAGCTCCCGTTCGATCCGCCGTTCACGCTCGGGCACGAGAACGCCGGCTGGGTCGAGGCGCTCGGCGACGGCGTCACGGGCCTGGAGATCGGCGAGCCCGTGCTGGTCTACGGGCCGTGGGGCTGCGGGCGCTGCGCCGCGTGCCGGCGCTCGGCGGAGAACTACTGCGAGCGCGCCGGCGAGATCGGCGTGATGGGCGGCGGGCTGGGTCTGGACGGCGGCATGGCCGAGTACATGCTCGTCCCCTCCCCGCGACTGCTGCTGGCGCTCGGCGATCTCGACCCGCGCGACGCCGCCCCGCTGACCGACGCCGCGCTCACCCCGTACCACGCGATCAAGCGCTCGCTGCACAAGCTCGTCCCCGGCTCGCATGCGGTCGTGATCGGCGCCGGCGGCCTCGGCCACATGGCGATTCAGATCCTCAGCGCGCTCGCGCCGGCGCGGATCGTCGCGGTCGACCGCGCCGAGGACAAGCTCGCGCTTGCGCGCGACGTCGGCGCGGAGGTGACCGTGCGCGCCGGCGAGGACGCCGCCGCGGAGGTGCGCGAGGCCACGCACGGGCGCGGCGCCGAGCTGGTGCTCGACCTCGTCGGCAGCGACGACACGCTGGCGCTCGCCGCCGCCGCCGGACGCCCGGAGGGCGACCTCGCGCTCGTCGGCCTCGCCGGCGGCGCCTACCCGCTCTCGTTCTTCTCCCAGCCGTATGAGTGCTCGATCGCGACGACCTACTGGGGCAGCGCGAACGAGCTGCTCGAGGTGATCGAGCTCGCCCGTGCCGGCCGCATCGACGCGCGCGTCGAGCGCTACCCGCTCGACCAGGTCGCAGCGGTCTACGAGCGCCTGCGCCGCGGCGAGATCGAGGGCCGCGCGGTGGTGTGCCCGCATGGCTGAGATCGTCGCGAGCGTCGATGCCGCGCCCGAAGGCCCCGCGATTCGCAGGGCTTTCGCCTTATCTGGCACCCGGATTGGAACGCATCCCTGGTGCTCTTGAGAGACGTTTTCGCGCGCGCTGATCGCCACGGGCGCGGCGCTCGCCGGCATGTCGATCTCGGCCTTCCTACGCGCCGCAGCGCTGGAGCACGCGGAGCGCCTCATCGCCCGCCGCGATCTCGTTGCGACGATCGACGCCCACCTTGCGACGGCGACAAGGCACCCGTCCGGCACGACCGACCGTCTGCTCGCTCCCGACCGCGACCGGCCCTATTGACCCAGCCCGCGAACGTCAGGAGCTATCAAGACATATGCCCACATCTAAGCTTTTTCTTATAAGTCCTCATACCTCCTGATGCCGGCTGGGTCACGTCAGACCCGATCGAGGTTCGCTCCGACACCGACTTCCGCGCCGAGCTCGCGGACCGCGCGTTCCAGGCGCTGACGCACCTCGACCAGAAAGGGCCTCATCTACAGCCCCGAATACGGCGTCGTCGATTTCACCGTCCCGCACTTCGCCCACTTCATGCGCCGCCGGTACCCGTTCGACGGGTAGCAAGCCGACGCCAACGACAGTGGAACCACTGAGGGGTCCAGAACCCTCCCCCTTGGAACCACGCAGCGCACCGTGCCATCTGCCCAGCGCTGCCCACGACCCCGCGCGTCGATCCGGACGTGCCGCCCAAGACGCTGCTAGCCTTCGGAGACAAGTCAGAGAATACAAGCCGGAGATAGCAGGATGACGGCCAAGGCTGTGCAGATCAGCGGACAGCAGTTCGACCTCGACCCTCGACGCATCGTGCGTGCGGTCTCGCGCGCACTGCCTGAGCCGGTTCGCGATCACTACGTCGTGATCGAGGGACGACGCTACCCGCCCAAGCAGGTCATCGCCCTGGCGACCGGCTTGGACCGTGCGGACTTCACGACCCACCAGGCGCGGCGCATCCTGCGCCGGCTCGGCTTCACCGCGGCGCGCCGCGGCACGCAGCCGACCCCGTCCGCCGGCGCCGCGCCGAGACGGCCAGCCGCCGATCCGGTCGAGCGCCTGCGCCCCCACATCGGCGAGTGGGTCGCCGTCAAGGACGACGACGTGCTCGTCGCGGCCGACACGCCGGCGACCGTGCTCGCATGGCTCGCCCAGCACGACCAGACGGCGGACTCGATGTTCCGCGTTCCTGAGACCGAGGCCGCCGCCGGCGGCGCCGCGCCCGCGTGAGATTCCCCTTCCGCCACCTCCCCGCCGCGGGCGGCGGGCAGCTCACGCCGCGACCGACGCTCGACGTCTGGCTCGAAGGGATCGACGCCGTTCCGCTCGCCTCGCTGCTCGACACCGGCGCGCTGCGCACGCGCTTCTCGCGCGACCTCGCGACCGCCGCCGGCATCGAACCCGACGAGGACCTCGCCGAGACGTTCGCGCTCGGCGGCGCCATCGTGACCGGCGCGCCGGCGCGCGTCCTCCTACGCATCGGAGCAGGCGACGACTCCTACGCCTGGGAAGCGCCCGTGTGGTTCTGCGACCCGTGGCCCTTCGGCTTCCAACTGCTCGGACTCGAAGGCTTCCTCCAGCACTTCCGCGTCACGCTCTCCGCCTACCACGAGTGGCTCGACTGCAAGCCCGAGCAATGACTCGAATGCCGCACGGGATCAGCGCGTTCATCCAACACGAGCTCCGAACGCGCGGACGCGACGAGGTACCCGCCGTCGAGGCCGCGCGCTGGCTCGACCACGCCCACATGCTCACCGACTCGCCCTCCCGCCCAGGACTGCCCCTCCGCAAGCTCCTCCGAGCCGACCGGATCGAAGGCGCCGAGCAGCGCCCGCCACAGCGTTATGGACGCTGGTTCATACGCCAGCTCAAGACGTAACGCCGACCACAAGATCGCCGCCGAAACGCACAAGGGGAACGAACGTCTGAGGCGCCCAGATCCCACACGCGCGGGCCGTCGCTGCGCGATCGCTCGACCAGCTCCGAGAGCATCCGCGAAGTACCCCTCCGAGTTGCGCTGCGGCCACGGAACCGGCCGATAGGCTCCCGCACCGTCGATGACGCAGCAGGACTCAGACGAGCCACCCGACCACGAGATCGTGCTGACGGCGAATGCCTGGCAGCACATCTGCCGTCGGCACCCCGAGCTGGCCGCCTTCCGCGACGACATCCTGCTCGCCGTCAGCGCTCCCGAGACGACGACGCGCGACCATCGCTACGAGGCCCGCTGGCGGTTCTACCGCTCCGGCGCCGGCCCGAGTCGGTGGCTGGCCGTTGTCGTAGACTTCACCGAAGATCCGGCGCGGATCGTGACCGCTCACGGCTTCCGCAAGGAGAACCCGCGATGACCGTCCACATCGGCCCGTACGAGTTCGACGACATCGACTACGACGCCGAGAGCGACGTCCTCTACCTCTCCATCGGCAAGCCGCAGCCCGCGGCCGACTCCGAAGAGACGCCCGAGGGACACATCGTCCGCTACGACGAGCACGACCGCGTCATCGGCGTGACGATCGTCGGCGCCCGCGACCTGCTCGGCCAGGACGGCAACGTCTCGCTCACGCTCCCGCGCCGGTCGGTCACCGCCGACCCCCGCGAGCTGGCTGCGGCGCTCGCAGCCTGACGGCGCCCGTCGGCTGCGCTACCGCAGCTCGCGCCGATTGCGCTGTCCTGCTGCCTGCCCGTAGCGCGCATCGCCTCGGCCCCGCGCGCAGCGAGCAATTGAGGCGCCCGGATCCCACCATTTTGAACGCCTCCGTGGTGCTTCTGACAGGCGTTTTCGCTGCTATTACGCGGTCTGAGGTGTCCTGAGATCACCTCAGACTCGCTCAGGTTGGAACCCCTGTGGAACCACGACGGATGTGGCGGTCGCACTGGTACCCGAGCCCCGGCCCGAGGAGAATCCATCCCGCATCGAAGCACTCCTTCGGTGCCAGGCCCCGGGGCGCGACCAACGCCGCCGGGGCCACCTATTTCCATGACCCCAAAACGCTACGAGGACCCGCCCCCCACGCCAACAGCAACGCCAGCAACCAGACACCGCGCCCCCGAAAAGCACGCCGAAACGTGCAGAAAATGGAACCCTATTGGAACCACGAACGGGTCCAGAGACGACAAAACCCCCGCGATTTGCAGGGATTTTGCACTATCGGGGCGATCGGTTCACATTGCGCGCCGGTGGGGGCTTTCCGACGGATGGCAAGCGGCCTGCAATCGCGCGACGCGCCATGCGGCGGGGCCGCCCCGGACGCGCGCGACACGTGCAGCGGCGAGGCCGCTCCCGCGACAGCCTTCGCGCACGCGCTCGCGTCCGGCTCACGCTGAGCGGAGCGCAGCTCACGCATGGCGACCCCGGCGATCACTGCGTCAGCGGCGCCGATGACCGACTGTGACCGCCTGCACGTTGACGAACTCGCGGATTCCGAAGCTGCCCAGCTCCCGTCCCCACCCTGAGCGCTTGACGCCCCCGAATGGCATGCGGGGATCCGAGACGGTCGTCGCGTTGACGAACACCGCGCCCGCCTCGATCATCGGCGCGAGCGTCTTCGCGCGCTCAACGTCGCGCGTCCAGACGCTCGAGCTGAGGCCGTAGGGCGAGTCGTTGGCGAGCGCGAGCGCCTGGGCCTCGTCGGGCACGCGCAGCACCGCCGCCGCGGGGCCGAACGTCTCCTCGCGCGCAAGCGGGCTGTCGGGCGCGACGCCGCCGACGATCGTCGGCGGGTACCACGCGCCCGGCCGGTCGGGGACCTCGCCGCCGATGAGCACGCGCCCGCCGGCCGCGACGCCGCGGACGACCTGGTCGGCCAGCTCGTCGCGCAGGTCCGCGCGCGCCATCGGGCCGAGGTCGACCTCCTCGCGTGGATCGCCCATCGCGAGCGCCGCGGCGCGCTCTGCGAACGCCGCTTCGAACGCCTCAGCGACCTGCTCGACGACGATGAAGCGCTTCGCCGCGACGCAGCTCTGGCCGGCGTTGAGGAAGCGCCCGCTGACGGCGGCCGCCGCGGCAGCCTCGACGTCGGCGTCCTCCAGCACGACGAACGGGTCGCTGCCGCCCAGCTCCAACACCGACGGCTTGAGCGCGGCGGCGCAGGCGGTCGCGACCTGGATGCCGACCTGCTCCGAGCCCGTCAGCGTGACGGCGGCGACGCGCTCGTCGGCGATGATCGGCGCGACCGCGCCGCCGCGCACGACGACCGTCTCCAGCAGCGACGCCTCCACGCGCGCGAACACGTCGGCCAGCAGCAGCGCGCTGCCGGTCACGTTTGAGGCGTGCTTGAGAACGATCGTGTTGCCCGCCATCAGCGCCGGCGCCGCGGCGCGCAGCACCTGCCAGATCGGGTAGTTCCACGGCATCACGGCGAGCACGACGCCGAGCGGCGCGAACTGCACGAACGTCTCGGCCGCCTCCGTCGCGACCGCCTCCGGCGCGAGCTGGCCGGCACCCTCCTGCGCGTAGTAGCGGCAGACCCACGCGCTCTTCTCGACCTCGGCCGTGGCCTCGCGCAGCGTCTTGCCCATCTCGGCGGTGACGAGCGCCGCGGCCTCGTCGCGCACCGCCAGCAGCTCGTCCGCCAGCGCCTCGAGCGCCTCCGCACGGCGCACGAACGAGGTCGTGCGCCAGCGCCGCTGGGCGGCCTGCGCACGCGCAAGCGCCGCCTCGACCTGCGCGCCGTCGTGCAGGGGATAGCGGTCGATCTCCTCCCCGCTGGCGGGGTCGACGCTCGTCACGTAGTTGCCCATCGGGCCCTTCCTCCCTCGTTCGCACGCGTGCTCAAGCAGACCGCACGCGTCGTCCCGCAACGGCCAAATCGTATCTGATTTCCGTTAGGACAACCCTAGCTGATCACATATATATTCCGTCCGATGGCGTCCGGACAGGGACCGCGCGGAGCGCGAGGGGGAAGCGCGCGGGGGACCGGCGGAGCGGACAAGGGCGCCGCCTCGGTGCGCGCGCTCGTGCTGGTGCTGGCAGCCGCGCAGTGCATGGCGGTCTCCTCGAACACCGCGATCGCCGTCGCGCTGCCGCCGATCGGGCGCGCCTTCCACGCGACCGGCCAGCAGCTGCAGTGGACGATGGACTCCTACACGCTGTCGATCGGCTCGCTGATGCTGATCTCGGGCGTGATCGGAGACCGCGTCGGCCACCGCCGCCTGCTGCTGACGGGTCTGACGCTGTTTGCGGTCGGCTCGCTCGGCGACGCGCTCGCCCCCACCCCCGGCTGGCTGTTCGCTTCACGCGTAGTCCAGGGCGGCGGGCCGGCGCTCGTCACGCCTGCGAGCCTCGCGATCATCACGCGCACGATCGTCGACCCGCGCCGCCGCGCGCCTGCGCTCGGCGTCTGGTCGATGTCGTCGGGGATCGGGATGGCGATCGCGCCTGTGGTCGGCGGGCTGATCGTCGCGCTGCTCGGCTGGCAGTGGGTGTTTCTCGCCAACGTCCCGGTCTCGCTCGCGCTGCTCGCGCTCGACGCGGCGATGCTGCCGCATGACAGCGCCGCCGAGCGCGGGCCGGCGCGCTTCGACCTGGTCGGCGCACTGCTCGCGGTGCTGGCGCCGGCCGCGGTCACGTTCGGACTGATCGAGGGACAGGCGCACGGTTTCGGCTCCCTCCCGGTCCTCAGCGCCTTCGCACTCGGTGCGACGGCGGTCGCCGCCTTCCTCGCGTGGGAGGCGCGCCGCGAGGAGCCGCTCGTCGACGTCGCGCTGTTCCGCAACCCGTCGTTCTCGATCTCGAACCTCGCCGCGCTCTCGATCTTCTTCGCGTTCATCGGGCTGACCGTCTACCTGTCCGGCTTCTTCCAGCAGGTGGAAGCGCAGTCGATGGCGCTGGCGGCGCTGCACATGCTGCCGATCGGCGCCGGCTTCGCGCTCGCCGCGCCGTGCTCCGGGATGATCGTCGCGCGACTTGGGCCGCGCCTGCCGATGGCGGCCGGCCTCGCGTTGTGCGGCATCGCGACGCTGAGCCTTGTGCGGCTCACGCCCGGCGCCGCCTACGCGCCGACTGCGATCGCCTTCGTCGTCGTCGGCGCCGGCGCCGGGCTGTCGATGACGCCGATGACGACCTCCGCGGTCGCCGCGGCCGCCCAGGGCAGAGCGGGGATGGCCTCCGGCATGCTCAACCTCGCACGCACGCTCGGCGTCGCGCTCGGCGTCGCGGTGCTCGGCGGGCTCGTGTTCGCCGGCGTGCCCGCGCACCTCGCCGGCGGTAAGCTGCTCGCCGGCGCGGCCGGGCAGGCGTACGTCGCAGGACTGCACCGCGCGGTCCTCGTGTGCGGCTGCACGCTGCTTGCCGCCGCGATGCTCGCCGAGCGCTTCCTGCCGCGCCGCACGCCCGCCCCTGCGCCGGTGGCGCACGAGGCCGCCGCGGCGGCCGCCGCGGGCGAAGCCGTTCTGTGACATATACAGTCTCCGATATGACCTCCTCGACGCTCCACCTGCTCCCGGCGACGCCGGCCACGACGCGGGTGGGCGTGATCGACGCGGCGATCCCGCCGGTGCTGGAGATCGCCTCCGGCGATCTCGTCGAGCTGTCGACCTGGAGCCTGTGGGGAAACGCCGTCGGCCCCGGCACGACGCTCGCGGAGATGCTGGCGCTGCGCGCCGAGCACACCGCCGCCGGCGCGCTCGGGCCGCACACGCTGACCGGGCCGATCGCCGTCGCCGGCGCGCAGCCTGGCGACGTCCTGCGCGTCGACGTGCTCGAGCTGGCGCCCGGCCCGCACGGCTTCAACATGATGTTGCCGGCACCGGGCTCGCGTGGGGCGCTCGCCGACGAGTTCCCCGCGGGCTCGATCGCCCACTACGCGCTCGACCGCGAGACGATGAGCGCCACCGTCGCCCCCGGCGTGACGCTGACGCTGCGCCCGTTCCTCGGAATCATGGGCGTCGCACCTGCGCAGGACGGGCCGCGCGGCACGGCCGAGCCGGGCGACTTCGGCGGAAACATGGACCTCGCTGCGCTCGTCGCGGGAACCACGCTGCGGCTTCCGGTGCACCGCCCCGGCGCGCTCTTCTACGCCGGCGACGCGCACGCCTGCCAGGGCGACGGCGAGGTCGACCAGATGGCGCTCGAGACGACGATGGAGCGCGCGCTGCTGCGGCTCACCGTCGAGCGCGGGGCGCCGCTGCGGCTGCCGCGCGCCGCGACGCCCGAGCACGTCATCGCGCTCGCGTTCGACGAGGACCTCGACGTCGCCGCGCGGATCGCGGTCGACGAGGCCGTCGGGCTGATCGCCGCGCGCCGCGGGCTCGCGCGCGAGGAGGCATACCGCCTCTGCTCGCTCGCCGTCGACCTCGCGGTCACGCAGCTCGTCAACGGCGTCAAGGGCGTCCACGCGCGCATCCCGCGCGCGCTGCTTTCAGCCGCCGCCTGACGGCCGTCGGCGCGCTAACCCTCTCCGCGCAGCGACGCGACAAGCTTCTGCACCGCGCGCGTCGCCTCGGGACCGGCGGCGTTGCCGTAGATCAGCCGCGCGAGTTGGCCGCCGAGGTACGGGTGGAAGCCGAGGTCGTAGAGCGCGCGGAAGTCGCGCTCTACGATCGCTCTGCGCTCCGCCGGCTGCAGCGGGTAGCGGTCGAGCACGGACGCCTCGTCGCGCTCGAACTGCGCCCGCAACTCGGCGTCCCACTTGAGGTCCTGGACGAGGTCGTGCCCCGCCAGCGCAGGGTTGAAGTCGTTAAGCGACATCTGCCGCCCCCCGCTCCGAAGTCGTGCCGCGGGCGCCCGCGCCGACCGCCCAGCGCACCGCCCCGACACCGCACTTCCAGTCGCTGTGGGCGGTGTAGCCGAGCGACTCGCAGGGCGCCTCGCCGATCGCGCCGAGCACGTCGAACCACGCGTACAGCTCGGTCGTGCCGCCGCCGCCCGACTCGTTCAGGCGGTCGATCGTCATCTCCGCGAGCAGCTTCTCGTGGTCGCCGGCGACGAGCAGCTCCAGGAACCAATTGTCGAACGCCTCGTCGATGAAGTAGTAGCGCGCGCCGCCCGGCTCGTGGCTGAGGCCGCCGGAGCCGAAGAGCCCCACGCGCATGTCCTTCGGCAGATCCTCGCGGATCACCCGTGCGAGCGTCTGCCCGAAGGCGTATGAGGCGCGCTGGTCGGGCAGCGGCGGGACCGTGCAGTTCTGGAGGATCGGGATGAGCGGGGGGCGCCCCGGCGCGTCGAGCTCGCAGAGGATCGTCGGCACCGACACGTTGTCGTCGAACTTGAGGTTCTCGTGCGTGGCAAACATGCGCACCCCGCGCCTGCCGATGCCGTGGAACAGCGCCTCGGCCGTCGCGCGGTCGCCACGCATGCGGTAGTCGCGGCAGCCGATCCACGGCTTGAACCATTCGAACGGACCGGCGTGCTCGTCCGCCATCCCCAGCAGGAAGTCGGGGAAGGCGCGGACCCGGCTGTTGGCGAGATGGTCGTTGGCGAACATGATCAGCACGTCGAGGTCGGCGTTCGCGATCTCCTGTGCGATCGCCCCGTACGCCTGCTCGACGACGCGCTTGGACTCGTCCGGCGCGCCGTCGAACAGTCCGATCAGTCCAGGCGCGTGGCTCGCGGCCACCGCGAGCGCGATCTCAGCCATGGTGCACCTCCGTAGGGAGCTCGATGCCGCTCTGTGCAAGCAGCGCGCGCACGCGCGCCTCGCTCGCCGGCTGCAGCGGCGACAGCGGCGCGCGCGGGCGGCCGGAGCGCAGCAGACCGAGCCGCTCCATCACCCACTTCGAGGGGACCGGGTTCGTCTCCGCGAACGCGAGGTCGACGAGCGGCTGGAGCTCGTAGTGCAACTCCCGCGCGCGCGCCTGGTCACCGACCGCGAACGCGTCGTACAGCTCAGCCGCCGGCCGCGGCGCGAAGTTGGCGACGCAGCTCAGGTGCCCGACGCCGCCGATCGCGAGCATCGGGTAGCAGAGCAGCTCGATCCCGGAGTACGCGAGGAAGTCGCGGCCGCACTCGGCCAGCACGTAGGTGACGTGCTCGAAGTCCTTCGTCGTCTCCTTGATCCCGACGATGTTGTCGAAGTCGCGCGCGAGTCGGCCGACCGTCGACGGCGCGATGTCGACGGCCGTGCGGACCGGGACGTTGTAGACGATCAGCGGCAGCTGCGGGAACTCGCGCGCGACCGTCGCAAACCAGTCGTAGAGGCCCTGCTGCTGGGGACGGCTGTAGGAAGGCGTGATGATCAGCGCGGCGTCGGCGCCGAGCCGCTGGGCGGCTGCCGTCAGCTCGAGCGTCTCGTCCATGCGCGCGGTGCCGGTCCCGGGCACGAACGGCACGCGGTCGGCAACCGCCGCGGCCGCGGCCTCCATCACCGCGATCCGCTCGGCGACGGTCTGGGCGGCCGGCTCGCCGGTCGACCCGCCGACGGAGATCCCGTGCGAGCCCTGCTCGATCTGCCAGTCGACGAGACGTCCGACGCAGTCGAGGTCGAGCTCGCCGTCGGCGTCGAAGGGCGTGACCAGCGGCGCGATCGAGCCGCGGATCGTGGACGGGTCCGAACGGAATCTCATGGCGTGAGGTCCTCCTGGCTCTCGGTGCGCTGCTCGGCCCGCCACGCCTCGTACTCGGCGCGGCGCGACGCGGCCAGCGGGAACAGGTCGTGGATGCGCTCGCCCGCCTCGACGCGCTCGAACGCGAACTGCTCGCGCAGCTCCTGCTCGACGGCGTCGCGCGCGACCTCCTCGGCAAGCGCGAGCGGCACGACGATCACGCCCTCGGCATCGCCGACGAGCACGTCGCCCGGCATCACGAGCACCCCCGCACAGGCGACCGGGACGCCGAAGGCGAGCGGGAAGTGCTTGGTGCCGAGCACGGCTCCGTGGGCGCTCTTGCAGTAGACCGGCAGCTCCAGCGCGGAGACGGCGGGCGTGTCGCGCAGCCCGCCGTCAGTGACGATGCCGGTCGCGCCGCGGCGCAGCGCGCGCAGCGCGAGGATGTCGCCGATCGTGCCGGCGCCCGGCTCGCCACGGGCCTCGATCACGAGCACCTCGTCATGGCCGATCGCCTCGACCGCCGCCTTCTGCGCGTTGAGCTCGGCCGTGTCGGCCGCGACGACGTCCTCCCGCAGCGGCACGTAGCGCAGCGTGTGGGCGTAGCCGAACAGGCGCAGGTCGGGTCGCGTCGGCCGCAGGCCCGTCAGGAAGGCGTTACGGATGCCGCGGCGCAGGAGCTGCTGGCTGAGCGTGGCGGTGGCGACCCGCCGCAGCGCGGCGACCGTCTCGGGCGGCAGGCGGGGGCGCGGGTCGTGCCCGTACAGCGCGATGCGCTCGGCGCGGCCGGCCCGCGGCAGCGCGCCGATCGGCGCCAGCTCGCCGTCGCCGGCGACGATCGCGTTGCGCAGCGTGCCGACGCCGCCGACCTCGACCTCGACGACGTCCCCGGGGGCGACGGTGCGCGAGTTGGCGGGCGTGCCGGTGAGGATGACGTCGCCGGGCTCGAGCGTCATCAGGCGCGACAGGTCGGCGACGAGGCGCTCGAACGGGAAGATCAGCTCGCCGACCTCGCCGTGCTGGACGACGGCGCCGTTGACGCGCGTCTCGATCCACAGCTCGCTCGGATCGAGCTCCGAGGCGGGCACGTAGCACGGGCCGACTGGCGTGAAGCCGTCGGCGCCCTTGGCGAGCACGTTGGAGCCGCGGTCCGCCCAGCGGAGGTCGTAGACGCCGAAGTCGTTGGCCGCGGCGTACCAGCCGATGCACGCGCGTGCTTCCTCGACGGGCACGTTGCGCGTGCGCGCGCCGATCACGACTGCGATCTCACCCTCGTAGGCGAGCAGCTCGCAACCGGGCGGCCGCACGACCGGCGCGCCGTCGCCGGACAGCGACGACGGCGGCTTGAGGAAGTACGACGGCACGGTCGGCGTACGGCCGCGCTCGGCCGCGCGGCTGCGGTAGTTGAGGTGGACCGCGACGATCTTCGACGGCCGCGGGGGTCCTGCGCGTTCGTCCTCAACCAGCATACATCAATCCTATCTTAAGATCGTATATGACAGGAGGTCACTGTCGCCCGTCCGCAGCGCGGCCGGCCGGCCGGCGGCGGCAGTTCCGCCGGGCGCCGACGCGCCCGGCGGAACCATGCTCACGCCCCTACTGCCACTTCGACTGGATGCCTCTGTCCATCCAGGCGTCGCTGAAGTAGTAGTACTGGCCGCGTGCGTCGGGCACGATGTCGTGCACGCCGTTGACGGCCGCCAGGTTCGTGTTGAACGAGATGAGGGGCAGGTATGCGACGTTGTCCACGAGCAGCTGCTGAACCTCGTCGTAGAGCTGCTTGCGCTGGTCGGGGTTGACCGTCACAAGCGCCTTCGCCAACAGCGCGTCAACCTGCGGGATCGACACGTGCCCGAAGTTCGTGCGTCCGACGGGCGGCGAGTTTCTGCTCGCATACAGCGTATAGAGCATCGCCGGGTCGGTGCCCGGGAAGCCGTACGCCGCCTGCCAGGCGAGGTTGAACGCGCCGGTGCCGGAGACGATCTCCGCCATGGCCGCAAGCGAGACCGTCTGGATCTGCATGCTGATCCCGGCCTCCTTGAGCTCCGCCTGGAGCAGCGTCATTGCGTCGCTCTCGCCCTGAGAGGCGATGCCGGTGACGCGGAGCTGTCTGCCGTCCTTGACACGGATGCCGCCGGGGCCCACTCTCCAACCGTCCTGGTCGAGCAGCGCCTTCGCCTTGTCGAGGTCGTGCTTCGGGAAGACGGCGTTCTGGTTGACCCATCTGCCCATCGACTGCTCGAGGATCGTGTATGCCGGGAAGTTCGTGCCGGCGTACACGCTCTCGTTGAGCGCGTCGCGATCGACGGCGTAGCTGATCGCCTGACGCACCTTGAGGTCGTTCGTCGGCGCGCGGTCGAACTGCATGTTGAACCCGGCGTTCTGACCGTTCTTGCGCGCCGGGATGATCGTGAAGGCCGAATTGTTTCTGAGCTGCAGCTGGTCGCGCGGCGGCACCGTCTGGATCAGGTTGACCTGACCGGACTGGAGCGCGGCCACGCGCGTGGAGTCATCCGGGATGAAGCGGAATTCGACTGCGTCGATCGACGGAGCCGCCGCCCGCAGGAACGGTGGGCCCCACGTGTGGTCGGGGTTTCTCTCGATTGTGACGTGGTCGCCGGGGACGAACTCGCGCACCTTGAACGCACCGCTGCCCATCGGTCTCGCGCCGAACGCTCTGTCGCCGACTCTCGTCGTGTACGCCTTCGAGATGATCGAGAAGTAGTCGCGCGAGAGGCCCAGCTCCAGCACGCTCGCCTGCGGGCCTCTGAAGGTGATCTTGATCGTGTGGTCGTCGATCACGTCGGATCTCTCGTATGCGGACAGCAGGCTGGCCGAGTACGCGACCTGGAGGGCATATCTTCTGATGTTGATCGCGCGCTCGATGCTGAACTTCACGTCGTCGGCGGTGACGGGCGTGCCGTCCCAGAATCTGGCGTTCGGGTTCAGGTAGAACGTGTACTGGTCGGCCTGCGGCGAGACGATCCATCTCGTCGCCAGCCCGGGCACGATCTTGCCCGTGGTCGGGTCCTGGTAGACGAGCGTGTCGTAGAGCGCCGACATGATCGTGTGGGAGTTGCGTCCGGCCCCGTTGAGATTGGGGTCGAGCGAGCTTGCGTCGGTCTGGGCGTCGCTCGCGAACGCCACGACGACCTTTCCGCCCGGGACGCGCGCGGCGGTCGTCGTCGTTCTGGCGCCGCTGTTCGAACCGCCGCCCGATCCGCCGCACGCGGCGAGCGCGAGCGCCGCGACGAGCGCCGCAACGACAGCGGCGAGGCCGCGGCGCGCCCTCCTGTGGTGTGACCGTCTACTCATCTCTCTCCTCCTGTGGATTACCTTCGCGCTCGCCTCAGCGGCGCGCGCCCAGCCCCCGCTCGCGTGCGCCGACAAGCGCCACGCGATTGCCGAAGACCTCGATCCCCTCGCCCATCTCCCAGTGCGCGCGCGGGATCTCCTCGAAGGCGACGACCTCGCCGAGGGCCGGTCCGACCGTCCCCGCCCGAATCAGCTCGTTGTAGGCGCGCGCCTGCTCGTCGTTGGTTCCGTGCGAGCCCTGGAGCCGCTTCTGCAGGACCCAGTGGAAGCGCAGGTCCACGCTCGCCGAGTAGCCGGTCGTCCCGGCGCACACGACGACCATTCCGCCTCGCTCGCAGACATACGCGCTCGTCGGGATCGTCGCCTCGCCGGGATGCTCGATCACGATCGCCGGATTGCGGCGGCCGACGACGTCCCAGATCGCCTTCCCGAACGCGCGCACGCCCTTCGACCAGGTGCGCTGGCCCGCCTCGTCGGTCCAGTGCGGCGGCACCCCCCAGTGGTCGAACGGGCTGCGGTCGACGTAGCCGACGGCGCCGTGCTCGACGCAGTACTCGCCGCGTGCCGCGTCGGAGACGACGGCGACCGGATGCGCGCCGTGGCTGGCGGCGAGCTGGATCGCCTGGATGCCGACGCCGCCCGAGCCGCCCCACACGAGCACCACGTCGTCCGCTCTGAGCGCGTTCCCGGCCCAGCCGAACAGCATGCGGTACGCGGTCGTGCCGACGAGCGTCGGCGCGGCGGCCTCCTCCCACGTGAGCTGCGGCGCCTTCGGCATGCACTGATGCGCCTGCGCGAGCGCGAACTGCGCGAACGAGCCGTGGCCGGTGTCGTACCCCCAGATGCGCGCCGACGGCGCGATCATCGGGTCGCGGCCGGAGAGGACCCACGGATCGTCCGCCTCCCACCAACCCGGATGCAGCACGACCTCGTCGCCGACGACCGGCGACGCGACGCCCTCCCCCACTGCCCACACGATCCCGGATGCGTCGCTGCCGCCGACGTGCATGTCGGTGTCCTCGCCGCGCCGTCGGCGCACCTCGATCACGTCGACCGGCTCACCTCGCGCCGCCCACACGTTGTTGAAGTTGATGCCCGCGGCCATCACCGCTACGAGCACCTCCCCCGGCCCCGGTTCGGGCACCGGCACCCGCTCGATCTGAAAGGCCTCGCGTGGATCGCCCAGGCGATCCTGGCGAATCACCTGCGCGGTCATCTCCGCCGGGACGACGCCGAGCTCAGGCAGCTCGGCAAGCCGATGCGACACGTCAGTCATGGACGTCACTCCTGTTCCGTTGACGAGGCGGGCCCCTCGGGGTCGCCCGCAACGGCCCGGCGCGAGCGCAACGTCGCATCGAGGCGGTCGCGGAGCACGTCGCCCGCCAGGTTCACGGCGAGCACGAACAACATGACCATCAGAGAGGGGAAGAAGCTGACCCACCAGCCCTCGACGAGCACGGCGCGGCCGTCGTTGGCCATCGCGCCCCACTCGGGGGTCGGCGGGCGCACGCCGACGCCGAGGAAGCTCAGCGCGGCCGCGGCGAGCACCGCGAACGCCAGCCACAGCGTCGCGAGCACGATGATCGTGCCGGCGACGTTCGGCAGCACGTGGCGAGCGAGGATGCGGGTCGTGCTGGCGCCGAGCGCGCGGGCCGCGGTGATGTAGTCCTCGGAGACGAGCGCGAGCACGGCGCCGCGCGTGACGCGCGCGAAGGTCGGCACGCCGCCGATCCCGACGGCGATGATCACGCTGCCGGCGCCCGGCCCGAGCACCGCCAGCAGGACGAGCGCGAAGATCAGCCCGGGGAACGCGAGCTGCACATCCATCACGCGCATGATCAGCGTCTCCGTCACGCCGCCGAGATAGCCGCTGAGCAGGCCCAGCAGCGTCCCAAGCACGGTTGAGATCGTGACCGCCGCGACGGCGATCCACAGCGTCAGCCGGGTGCCCGCGACGACCCGGCTGAAGACGTCGCGCCCGAGCTGGTCGGTGCCCATCAGATGTGAGAGGGACGGCGGCTGAAGGCTCGCTGTGGGCTCGATGGCGTTCGGGTCGTGCGGCGCGATCCACGGCCCGAACGCGGCCAGCACGAGCAGGACGACCAGGATCGCGAGGCCGATCGCGAAGGTCGGCTCGTGCAGCAGCTCGCGCAGCGTGCGGCGCGCCGACGTGAGCCGCTCGCGTGGGCTCGGGGCGACCTTGACGCCGACCGCGACGGAGCCGGCGCTCATGCCGCGCTCCTGCGCGCCGAGCGGATGCGCGGGTCCAGCCAGCCGTAGGACAGGTCGACCAGCAGGTTGACCAGCACATAGCCGACGGCGACGACGAGGATCGTGCCGCGCAGGACGGGCACGTCCTTGTTGAGCACCGCGTTGATCAGCAGGCTGCCGATGCCGGGCCGCGCAAAGATCGTCTCGACGACGACCGCGCCCGCAAGCAGGTAGCCGAGCTGAAGGCCCAGCAGCGTCACCACGGGGATCAACGCGTTCTTGAGCGCGTGCAGCATCACGACCGCCCACTCGCTCAGGCCTTTCGCGCGCGCGGTCGTCACGTACTGACGGCCGAGCACCTCGAGCATGCTCGAGCGTGTCACGCGGGCGAGCGTGGCCGACGTGCGGATGCCGAGCACCGCCGCGGGCAGCACGAGCGCGGAGAGGCCGTCCGCGCCGAACGCCGGGAACCACTGGAGGTTCACGGAGAAGATCAGGATCGCGAGCATCGCCGCCCAGAACTCGGGCATCGAGACGCCGAGCAGCGAAGCGCCGATCGAGACGTGATCGACCCATGTGCGGTGGCGGATCGCGGCGATCACGCCGAGCGGGATGCCGATCATGATCGAGATCGCGAGCGCCGCCAGCGCCAGCTCGATCGTGTTCGGCAGCGCCTCGACGATCAGCGAGCCGACAGAGCGGTTGGAGAGGATCGACGTGCCGAGGTCGCCATGGACGACGTGGCCGACGTAGTGCACGAACTGCACCGGCATGGGGTCGTTGAGCCCGAAGCGGCCGCGCAGCTCCTGCATCTCCCGCGGGGTGATCCCGTTCGCCGCGCTGACCAGGTGGGCGATCGGGTCGCCCGGCATCGCGTACAGCAGCGCGAAGGTCACGAGCAGCACGCCGAGCAGCGTCGGGATCGCGGTCGCCAGGCGGTTGAGCGCGTAGCGGATCATCGCGGCGGAAGCTCCTCCCACAGGTGGCAGGCCACGCTGCGACCGTCGCCGGCGTCCGTCAGCTCCGGATGCTCGCGCGCGCACAGCGGCTGCGCGAACGGACAGCGCGTGTGGAAGCGGCAGCCGGAGGGCGGGGCGGCCGGGCTCGGCAGGTCACCGGTCAGCACGATCCGCTCACGCGCCCGCTCGATGGACGGGTCGGGCAGTGGGATCGCCGACAGGAGCGCCTTCGTATAGGGGTGGCGTGGCGCGCGGAACAGCTCGTCGACAGGCGCCAGCTCGACGATCTCGCCGAGGTACATAACCGCGACGCGGTCGGCCACGTGGCGCACGACGCCGAGGTTGTGCGAGATGAAGAGGTACGTGAGCCCGAACGCCTCGCGCAGCTCCGCGAGCAGGTTCAGCACCTGCGCCTGGATGCTGACGTCGAGCGCAGACACGGGCTCGTCGCAGACGACGAGCTGCGGGTTCACCGCGAGCGCTCGCGCGATGCCGACCCGCTGGCGCTGCCCGCCCGAGAGCTCGTGCGGGTAGCGGCCGGAGGCGCGCCCCCCGAGCCCGACGCGCTCGAGCAGCTCGCCGACGCGCCGGCGGCGCTCGGCGCGGTCGCCGAAGCGGTGCACGACGAGCGGCTCGTTGATCGTCTGCCCGACCGTCATGCGCGGGTCGAGGCTCGCGTGCGGGTCCTGGAAGATGAGCTGCATGTGCCGGCGCTGCGCGCGCAGGTCCGCCGCCCGGAGCGTCGTCAGCTCGGTGCCGGCAAAGCGCACGGAGCCGCTCGTGGGCCGCTCGAGCTGGAGCAGCGTGCGGCCGAGCGTCGACTTGCCGCAGCCGGACTCGCCGACGAGCGCGAGCGTCTCGCCGCGCCCGATCGTGAGCGTGACGTCGGTGACGGCCTGCACGCCGCCGCGCCCGCGCGTGCGGCGGTACACCTTGCAGAGGTTGCGTACCTCGACGAGCGCGTCGTGTGGCTCGCCGGTGGCGACGGGCGACGCCTGGTCGGCGTCGCGGGTGCGCTGACTCACGCGCCCCGCTCCCCTCGCTCGAAGTCGGCCCGCGGACCGAGGTCGGCCCAGCAGGCGAAGTGCTGTGGCGCGCCAGCCGAACCCTCCTGTGTGCGCATGGGCGGCGCCGTCGTGCAGCGCTCGTGGGCAAACGGGCAGCGTGGCGCGAACGGGCAGCCGTCGGGCCGCGCGAACGGGTCGGGCGGCGCGCCCGGAATCACGGGCAGGCGATCGGCGCGCGGCTCGTCCAACCGCGGATAGGAGCGCAGCAGCCCGAGCGTGTACGGGTGGCGCGGGCGGCCGAGCACGTCGGCGGCGCTGCCCGCTTCGACGACGGTGCCGCCGTACATCACCGCGACGCGATCGGCAAGCCCCGCGATCACGCCGAGGTCGTGACTGACGAGCACGACGGCCATCCCGCGCTCGCGACGCAGCTCGCCGAGCAGCTCGACGATCTGCGCCTGGACGGTCACGTCGAGCGCGGTCGTCGGCTCGTCGGCGATCAGCAGCGCCGGGTCGCACGCCAGCGCCATCGCGATCATCACGCGCTGGCGCATCCCGCCTGACAGCTCGTGCGGGTAGCCGGCGAGACGTGCGGCGGCGTCGGGGATGCGCACGAGATCGAGCAGCTCGAGTGCGCGTCGGCGCGCGTCGGCGCGCGACAGGTCGCGGTGCTCGACGAGCGGCTCCGCGAGTTGGCGCCCGATCGTCAGCGACGGGTTCAAGGACGTCATCGGGTCCTGGAAGACGACGCCGATCGCGCTCCCGCGCACGCGGCGCAGCTCGCGCTCGGAAAGCGTCAGCAGGTCGATCCCGTCAAAGACGCAGCGGCCGCCGGTCACGCGCGCGCCGAGGCGCCGCGTGAGGCCGAGCGCCGACATCATCGTCACGCTCTTGCCGGAGCCGGACTCGCCGACGACGCCGAGCGTCTCGTGGCGCGCCACGTCGAGCGAGACGTCGCGCACGGCCATGTTGGTGCCGTGGTGCGAATCGGCGAACTCGACCGTGAGGTCCGTGATCTCGAGCAGCGGACGCTCGCGCTCGTCGTGGCGCTCCGAGGGGGAGGTGACTTGATCGTGCAAAGCGTCGAACGAGATCGAGCTGGGGGGCCTCGACACGGGCATGCGGCGCGCCCTCAGCGCTAGTGGATCCCGCCCATGACCGTCTGTCCGCCGTCCACCGTGATCGTGGCCCCCGCGAGGTAGTCGGGCGCGTCGGCGATCAGGTACCGCACGACCTCGCCGAGCTCCTCGGGGCGCCCCGCGCGCCGCAGGGGGTTGAGGCGCGCGAGCACGCCCTGCACCATCGCCTGATCGGGATGCTCGGTCAGCCCGCGCGTCATCGGCGTCGCGACGAAGCCCGACGCGACCGCGTTCGCGATCACGCCCCGCTCGCCGAGATCGACCGTGATCGAGCGCGCGAGCGAGTGCATGCCCGCCTTCGAGGCCGCGTAGTGGGCGCTTCTGGGCTCGGACAGGAAGCCGCTGACCGAGCCGATCAGCACGATTCGCCCAGCGCCGCGCTCGGCCATGTGGCGCGCCGCCTCCATGCTGCAGATGGCGGTGCCGCGCAGCAGGACGTTGACGATCGCGTCCCACGACTCGTCGGTCATCTCATCGAACGGCCGGCTCTCGTAGGCGCCGGCCGAGCAGACGAGGCCGTCGAGGCGGCCGAAGCGCTCGATCGCGTCGGCCACAAGCGCACGCGCCTGCTCGCCGTCACCCATGTCGGCCGGGAAGGTCGCCACCTCGACGCCCGGGTGCTCGCCGCGCATCGACGCCGCGGCCTCCTCCAGCACCGCCGTGCGCCGCCCCGAGATCGCGACGTCCCAGCCTGCCGCCGCGAGCGCCTGCGCGCACGCCAGCCCGATGCCGCTGCCACCGCCGGTGATCAGCACCGCCCGGCGCTCGTCGCCGGCCGTCACGCTCTGACCCCCTTCACGCCGGCGTCGATCGCGCCGCGGAAGAGCGGCTGACCCTTGACGCCGACGTGCGCGAGCTTGAGCGACCCGCCCGTGTTCGGATGCACGCGCTGGAGGCCGAAGTCGATGATGTAGAGGCCGTCCTCGCCGAACACGCAGTTGAGCAGGCGGCCTTCGATGAACAGCTCGTCGAGTACCTCGCCGCGCGGCGAGACGACGCGCACGACGCCTCTGGCGCCGATGAAGGGGATCCAGAAGTTGCCCTCCACGTCGATCTTCATGCCCTCGGGGGCCTCGCCCTCGTCGAAGGTCGTGAGCGTCTCGACCGTGCCGTCCGGACCCCAGCGGCGCAGCTTGCGCGAGGCGGCCTCGACCCATGCGATGCCGCCATCCCGCTCGGCGGCGATCCCGCATGGATAGCCGTACTCGCAGGCGATCAGCCGCTCGACGGTGCCGTCGGGCGCGAGCGCGTAGATGTAGCCGACGTGCTCGATCGGCACGTCGAAGCGGAAGCGGCCCGAGTCGGTGAAGTACAGCCGGCCGTCCGCGCCCCACGTCATGTCGTGGCACGCCCCGAGGCCGATCGGATCGGGCGTGTAGAAGATCATCTCCGGGTCGGAACCGTCGAGCTTCACGCGCCCAACCCCCGGCTGCTTGGGCTTGGGCGCCCACCACGTGCCGACCGTCCAGCCGTTCTGGCAGAAGTAGACGTGGTCGTCGGAGCCGACCAGGACCGCGTTGGGGGCGCCGCCGACGTCCGCGAACGTACGCAGCCCGTTCTCGCGACCCCACGCGGTCAGTCTGCCGGTGTAGGTCTCGACGAACAGCACCTCGCCGCTCGGGAGGATGTCCGGTGCCTGGGGATGCGCCAGGCCGTCGGCGAGGGTCTCGATCTCTGCGTTCACGGCTCTTCCTCTGTCGTAGGTGGTCATGTCCCGCGGGCGGCGCGGGGGGTTGGGGTGCCCCGCGCCGCCCGGCGGTCCGTCAGCGACGGCGCGTGCCCGCGTGCCGTCGCTCCTGCGCGAGCCACCGCGTGGCCCGGTCGGGCGGTAGCGCTCCGATGCACGTCCGCTCGCGCGCCCGTCACGCCTCCGCTCGCTCGGTGACCCGCACTTCCAGGGCGGCACGCTCGCGCTCGGCGACGAAGTCGTCGAAGTCGAAGGCCTCGAGGTCAATTTCCGCGATCGGGGGATACGCGCGCGGGCGGCCGTCCCAGCCGATCTCGTCGATGCCCCAGTAGAACTCGAGCAGGTGGCCGTCGGGGTCGTGCGCGTAGAAGCGCGGCTGGTTGCCGGGGCCGCCGTGGCGCGCGTTGACGATCTGGACCCTGTTGCGCTTGAGATGCCGGTAGAGGCCGAGCAGATCCTCCGGCGTGGAGATCTCGAAGGCGATGTGGTGCAAGCCGGTGACCGTCGGCGGCCCGGCGGCGGCCGCGAGCTCGTCCTTGACGCGAAAGATCGAGATGCAGTGGTGGGTGCTGTCGCAGCGCACGAACGCGCCCGCGGCGACGGTCGTCCCGTGACCGATCTCCTGCTGCTCGTAGTCGAACCGCTCCGTGAGTCGGAGCCCGAGCACCTCGGTGTAGAACTGCACCGACCGGTCCAGATCCCGCACGGCGATGCCGATGTGTCCGATCTTCCTGAGTGTGATGGGCAACCCCGCCTCCTCTTGCCGACGCGGTCCCTGCAGAGAACTGCGTTCGCATATCGATTTACGTCGTTCGTAGATCGGACCTTATCGGCTGGAGACGCGCCGGTCAAGGTCGTCGAACAATCGTGAGATTCGCTAGAGGTGGAAGAATTGCGCCAATCCAGGCCGCGATGGCGATCTCCCGACATAGTCCGATAATCGGACTTTAAAGTCCGATATGTGCCACACCGCTGGAGCAATGCGACGGCTCGAGCGGCGCGCCGGCGGCGCAGGACCTATAGGTCCTCAGGCGGCGCGCGGTCCCTCAGAGGATGACGTTGACAAGCTTCTCCTCCGTGTGCGCGTGCAGCCCGGCGAGCCCCAGCTCGCGGCCGACGCCGCTCGTCTTGACGCCGCCCCACGGCAGCCGCGGGTCGGGCACGCCCCAGCCGTTGACCCACACCACGCCCGCGTTGAGCGCCGCCGCGGTGCGATGGGCCGTCCCGAGATCCTCGGTCCAGACGACCGCGGTGAGCCCGTAGGCGGAGTCGTTGGCCTGGCGGATCGCCTCGTCGGGATCCGAGAACGGGATCACGGTGCCGACCGGGCCGAAGATCTCCTCGCGCGCGATCGTCATGTCGTTGCTGCCGACGAACACGGTTGGCTCGACGAAGTAACCGGGGCGGTCGAGGCGGCTGCCGCCCGCGACCAGCTCGGCGCCCTCGCGGCGGCCGGACTCGACGTAGTGGAGCACGGTGTCGAGGCGCCGCTGGTTGATCAGCGCGCCCATCGTCGTGTCCGGATCGAGCGGGTCCCCCACGCGCACCGCGCGGGCGGCGTCCGCCAGCCGCTCGACGACCTCGTCGCGCAGCCGCTCGTGGACGAACACGCGCGTGGCGGCCGCGCACACCTCGCCCTGGTTGGCGAACAGCGACGCGGCGGCGGTCGGGAAGACCCGATCGAGGTCGGCATCGGGGAACACGAGCTGCGGCGACTTGCCGCCCAGCTCGAGCGTGAGCCGCTTGAAGCGCCCTCCCGCGGCGACGGCGATCTCGTGCCCCACCTCCGGGCTGCCGGTGAACGAGACCTTGTCGACGCCTCGGTGGGTCACGAGCGGGATGCCGATCTCGCTGCCGCGGCCGGGAATCGCGTTGATCACGCCAGCCGGCGCCCCGGCCTCGGCGATCAGCTCGACCAGCCGCAGCGTCGACAGGCAGGCGTCCTGCGGCGGCTTGACCACGAGCGTGCAACCAGCCGCGAGCGCCGGCGCGATCTTCCAGGCCGCGATCATCGTCGGCGCGTTCCACGGCGTGATCGCGGCGACCACGCCGACGGGCTCGCGGCGCGTGTAGGAATGGCGCGCGCGCCCCAGGTAATCGGCGACGGGCACCGCTTCGCCGCGCAGCATGTCGGCCAGCGCGGCGTAGTGGCGAAACGTCTCGACGACGTTCGGGACATCGCCGTTGCGCGGCTCCGCGATCGGCCGGCCGACGTCGATCGCCTCGAGGTGCGCCAGCCGCTCGGCGTCGGCCTCGACGAGATCGGCGATCCGCCACAGCAGCTTCGCGCGCTCACCGCCGCTCGTACGCGACCAGGGCCCGCCGTCGGACTGGGCGCGCGCCGCCGCAACGGCGGCGTCGACGTCGGCGTCGGTGGCCGCTGCGACCTCGGCGATCGGCTGCTCCGTCGCCGGAGCGATGACCGTGAAGGTCGTGCCGCCGGTGGCATCGCGCCATGTCCCTCCAATGAAGAGGCGGGTTTCGGGAAGGAGCGGCGTATCCATGCGACCTCACGATGTCCGATTGTCAACGGTGCCTGTCACGCCGGCGTCGCGCAGAACGAGCTCGGCCGCGCGCTCGCCGATCATCACCGTCGGCGCGTGCGTGTTGCCGCAGGGCACCACCGGCATGATCGAGGCGTCCGCGACGCGCAGTCCCTCCACGCCGCGCACGCGCAGCTCGGGATCGACGACTGCCAGCTCGTCGACGCCCATCTTGCATGTGCCGACCTGATGGTGGTAGGTGCCGGTGGCGCTGCGCACATAGGCGCGCACCTCATTGCGCGTACGCACCTCGGGTCCCGGGAACAGCGGACCCTTCGTCCACTCACGCAGCGCCGGCTGCGTCGCGATCTCGCGGTTGAGCTCAAGGCTCGCGACCATCGTGTCGAGGTCGATCTCCGCGGACAGGTAGCGCGGGTCGAGCAGCGGCGCGCGCGCCGGGTCGGCCGAGGCGAGCCGCAGCGTGCCGCGGCTCGCCGGACGGATCAGCCCGGCGTGCAGTGAGTAGCCGTTGTCCGGCCCCTTCATCCATGGCTCGTAGAGCGGCGTCGTGAAGTGGATCGGCTGTACGTCCGGCGCGGGCAGGCCGGAGCGGCTGCGCCAGAACGACTGGCTCTGCATCTCCGGCAGGCCGTTCGCGCGCTCGGGGATCTCGCGCGCACCCTCGAACACGACCGGACAGATGATGTGGTCATGGAGGTTCTCACCGACGCCCGCCAGGTCCACGCGCACGTCGATGCCATGCCCGCGCAGGTGCGCGGCGGGCCCGATGCCCGACAGCATCAGCAGCTTCGGCGACTCGATGGTGCCGCCGCTGAGGATCACCTCGTTGCGCGCGAGCGCGCGGCAGGGCGCGCCGTCGCAGACGTATTCGACGCCGACGCAGCGGTCGGCGTCGAACAGCAGCCGCCGCGCGAGCGCGCCGGGGCGGATCGTCAGCCGCTCGTGCCCCTCGACCGGGCCGAGGAAGGCGCGCGCGGCGCTGAGGCGCTGTCCGTCCCTGATCGTGAACTGCATGAACGTGATGCCGTCGATCTGCGCGCCGTTGTAGTCGGGGTTGAAGGGCAGACCGGCCTCCTGCCCCGCCGCGACGATCGCCTGGTGCAGAACATGCGGCTCGTAGTCGGTGACCACCTGGAGGGGCCCGCCGCTGCCGTGGAAGGCGTCGGCGCCGCGGTCGAAGTCCTCCGAGCGCTTGAACAGCGGCAGTACGTCGTCCCAGCTCCAGCCGGCGTTGCCGAGGTACGCCCACGTGTCGTAGTCGAGCGGCGCCCCGCGCGTGTAGATCATGCCGTTGAGCGAGCTCGAACCGCCCAGCACGCGCCCGCGCGGCCAGTGGATCTCGCGCCCGTCGAGCTGCGCCTGGGGCACGGTGCGGTAGCCCCAGTCCTCCGCCGCGTCCATCAGCTCGTGGCTGCGCAGGGGGTTGTGGATCGCCGGGTTGGCGTCGACCGCGCCGGCCTCCAGCAGCACCACCGACAGACCCGCGTCGACGAGGCGCCGCGCGACGACCGACCCGCCGGAGCCCGAGCCGACGACGACGACGTCGGCCTGGTCTCCCCCGCTCATGCCAGCTCTCCGAGCAAGACGGCCAACGCCGCGAGGGAGCGGCGGCCGGCGAAGAGCGCGTCAGAGTCCTGCTCGTCCCAGAGGTTGATGTCGCGGTCGGCGGTCGCGGTCATGGAGCGGTGCTCACTTCCTTGGCGGCAGGGGCGGTGCGAGCGGGCGGCGATCACTCGTAGCAGTCAGCTTTCATGTTGATAAGTTCCGTTTATCGGACTAGACTGTTCGATAGTAGCGCACGTCCCGCCCGAAGACTCACCGAGGGCAGCGACAATCGCAAAGACAGATCGTATACGATTTCACTCTGTATAGGCCGGATGGCGGCGTCCCCTCGGAAGGAGCTGTGCCTGTGTCCCAGACGACGACGGCGGGCGACCCGCCCCGCACCTCAGCGGCTCCCGACCTGGGCGCACTGCTGTCGCCCCGCTCGATTGCCGTGCTCGGCGCGCTGCGCGAGGGCGGCTCGGCGCGCGGGATCGTGCGCAACCTCGTCAATGCGGGCTACACGGGCGATGTGCACCCGATCAGCGCGAAGCTCGACGAGGTGCTCGGCCTGCCCTGCCACGCGACGCTCGCCGACGTCCCACAGGCGCCCGAGAGCGTCGTCGTGGCGATTCCGGCCGCCCACGTCCCCGCGACGCTGCGCGAGGCGCGCGGGCTCGGCGTCAAGGCGGCCGTGATCGTCTCCAGCGGCTTCGGCGAGAGCGGCGAGGAAGGCCGGGAGCGCCAGCGCGAGCTGCGGGAGCTGGTCGACGACGGGATGGCGATCTGCGGGCCCAACTGCTTCGGCACGATCGACGTCGCGCGCGCCACGCCCTGCTACCTCGGCGCGCTGCCGTCGGCGCTCGTGCCGGGAGCTGTCGGCCTCGTCTCGCAGAGCGGCGGGATGACCGACGCGGTGCTGACCGCGCTGATGGACGACCGTCACGTCGGCTTCAGCTACGTCGTCTCCTGCGGCAACCAGGTGGGGGTGGGCCTCGAAGACTGCCTCGCCCACCTGCTCGAAGATCCGGCGACGCGCGTCGTCGCCTGCCTCGCGGAGGGGATCACGGCGCCCACGCGGCTGCGCGAGAGCGCGCGCCGCGCCGCCGCGCTCGGCAAGGCGATCGTGATGCTCAAGAGCGGCCGCTCCGAGACCGGGCAGCGCTCGACGCTGTCGCATACCGGCTCGCTCGCCGGCAGCCCCGAGGTCTTCGACGCGCTCTGCCGCCAGGAGGGAATCGTCAACTGCCGCGGTCTCGACGAGCTGATCGAGACCGTCTGCCTGCTGTCGTACGAGCTGCCGCCGACGCCGTCGCGCGCGCTGGCGGTGATCACCGGCTCGGGCGGCGAGGCGGCGCAGATCGCCGACGCCGGCGAGCCGCTCGGCTTCGCGTTCCCGTCGTTGACAGAGGCGACGGGGACGCGGCTGGCGGAGGTGATGCCCCAGTTCGGCAACGTCGCCAACCCCGTCGACGGCACCGGCGCGATGTTCAGCCGCGACATCTTCCAGGGGATCCTCGACGCGGTGCTCGACGACGACGCCACCGACACGCTGCTGGTCAACCTCAACCCGCGCTTCGCCGCGGACCGCCCGCGCTACGCGGCCCCGCTGGCCGACACGCTCGTCGCCGCGCCCGACCGCGACCGCAAGCCGCTGATCGCCTACGGGTCGAGCGCGCTCGGCCCGGTCGACCGCGAGATGTTGGCGCAGCTGGCCGAGGCGGGCATCCCGTTCCTGCTTGGCACGCAGGGCGCGCTGCGCGCGCTGCGCAACCGCACGACGCTGCTCGAGCGGCGCGCGGCGCCGGTGGCGGCCAGCGCCGCCGCGCCGCCGGCGCCCCGGCCGAGCGGGCTGGAGCGTGGACGCCATGTCGACCACGCGCTCGCCTGCGACCTGCTGGAGGCATACGGCATCCCCGTCCAGCGTGGTTGCCTCGTCGACGACGCCGCCGCCGCGGTCGCAGCAGCGCGCGCCGCCGGCGGCCCGGTCGCCATGAAGCTCGAGCACGAGCGCTTCCTGCATAAGAGCGACGTCGGCGGCGTCAAGCTCGGATGCGAGGGCGACGACGCGGTGGCGGCCGCCTTCGAGGCGTTGATCGCGATCCCGCGCGCGCAGCTCGGCGACGACGCCGGTGCGCGCGTGCTCGTGCAGCCAATGGCCCCGTCCGGCTTGGAGCTGATCGTCGGCGGGCGCGTCGATCCGCTCTATGGGCCCGTCGTCGTGCTGGGGCTCGGCGGCGTCTACGTCGAGCTGCTGCGCGACGTCGCGCTGCTCGTGCCGCCGGTCGACGCCGACGAGGTGCGGCGGGCGATCGCGTCATTGCGCGGCGCCGCGCTGCTCGACGGCCTGCGCGGCGAAGCGCCGCGCGACCTCGACGCGCTCGTCGAGGTGCTCCTGCGCGCCTGTCGCATGTGCGCCGAGCAGTCCGACGTCGTCGAGTCCTTCGACCTCAACCCGACGATCGCCTACGGTCGCGGCGAGGGCGTCCTCGCCGTCGACGTGCGCGTCGTCGTCCACGACCAGCAAGAGGAGCCGAGCGCGTGACAGCCATGGCGAGCAGCGACCGCGAGTACGCGGAGATTCGCTACGAGGTAACCGACAGAGTGGCGGTGATCACGCTTGACCGCCCAGAGTCGATGAACGCGATCAGCCGCGAGCTGGACGCGGAGGTGCACGCCGCGGTTGACGCCGCCGACGCCGATCCGGGCGTGCGCGCGATCGTCCTGACCGGCAGCGGGAAGGCGTTCACCGCCGGCTACGACATGCGCGGCGAGTGGTCGATGCAGGCGCCGACGATCGCCGCACGGCTGCAGGAGGGCTGGGCCAATCAGAACCTCTCGATGGACAAGCACCTGCACTTCATGCGACTCGGCACGCCGATCATCGCCGCGGTCAACGGCTGGTGCATGGGCGGCGGCTTTTGGTGGGCGCTCGCGGCCGACGTCACGCTCGCCTCCGAGCGCGCCGTCTTCGGTCAGCCGGAGGTGCGCCAGATCGCCAACTCGAGCTTCCTGCTCGCGGCGCTGTGCGGCTGGAAGAACGCCGCCCGGTACAGCCTCACCGGCGACCACTTCGACGCCGACGAGGCGCTGCGCATCGGCGTCGTCAACCAGGTCGTCCCGCACGACGAGCTGGTCGAGCGCGCGGTCGCGCTCGGACGCCGCATCAGCCACGTCCCGGACGAGTCGGTGCGCCTGAACAAGGCGATCATCACGCAGGGCCTGGAGGCGATGGGCCTGCGCGCTGCGCTCTACGCGAGCATGGGCCCGTCGCTGCTGACGCACATGTCCAAAGACGCCGAGTCGCTGCGCGAGCTCAACGAGACGCTCGAGCGCGAGGGGATGAAGGCGTACCTCAAGCAGCGCGACGAGCCCTTCCTGCCCGAGCCCGGGGGCCCGCGCAGTAGACCGCGGGCCTGAGGTCCGGCTCCGGTGTCCTTCTTGGGACTGGCGGCCTCGGGAGCCGCCAGCCTCCAAGGAGGCACGGATGAATGACGTGATCGGGAACTACGGCTAGCTCTTCGCGAGCCACAGCTCGGCCCAGTGCGGCGGCAGGGCTCCCACGTCGGGGACGATCCCGCCGACTCTGCGGTACGCCTTGAGCTGGTAGTTGAAGCCCCAGATGATGTAACTGCCTTCGTCCCACTGGATTCTCTGCATCCGGTGGATCTTGTCCTGCCGCTTCGCGTCGTCGAACTCGCCGAGCGCCTCGAAGTACAGCTTGCTGAATTCGGCGTTTCTGAAGCGGGTGAGGTTGCCCGTCGACGTGGGGCCGTCGTTCAACGCCGCCGACAGCAGGAAGCTCGCCGTCGAGCGGTAGTCGACGCAGAAGGCGTACTGCGGGTAGTTGGGCCCGAAGAACGTCGGGATGTCGAGCTTGTTCACCTGCACGTTGACGCCCGCGCCCTTCGCCTGGCGCGCGAACACGGTCGCCGCGGCGTTGATGCCGGGGACGATGTCGGTCGTGTTGAGCTGGATCGTCATGCCCGACTTGCCGGCGGCCGCCAACAGCGCTCTTGCCTTTGCGAGGTCCTGCTCGCGCTGCGGGATCGTCTTGTCGTAGTCCGGATCCTGCTTGGCGTAAAGGTCGTTGGCGACGGCGCCCTGGCCAAGGTAGGCCTGGTCGACGATCTCCTGGCGGCCGGCGATCAGGCGGAACGCCTGGCGCACCCGCACGTCGTCGAACGGCGCGACGTCGGTCCGCATGCGGAACGGCGCGTAGCCGTAGACGAGGAACGACTGGAGGTTGACGCCGGACGCGTTCTTGAGCACGTCCGTCAGCTCGTACGCGGCGTTGGCCATGTCGACCTCGCCGGACTGGATCGCGTTGGCCGCGGCCGTCGGGCTCGCGTACGACGTGATCACGAGCTCGTCGAGATGCGGCGCGCCGAGGTAGTAGTCCGCGAATCTCGCGAAGCGCGCTTCGCGGCCGGGCGTGAAGCTGACGAACTTGAACGGGCCGGTGCCGATCGGGTGCTTCGGGTCGAAGTTCTCCGGCAGGATCTGCACGAACTGGGCCATCGCCTCGGGGAAGGTGACGTTGCCGCGGTCGAGCACGAAGCGGACCGTCTTGTCGTCGACCGCCTGCGACTTGCCGAGGTTGACCGATCTGACCATGCCCGCGCGCTGGGAGGCAAGTCTCGGGTCGAGCATGCGCGCGACCGACGCGAGCACGTCCTTCGCCCGCAGCGGACTGCCGTCGTGGAACTTCACGTCCTTGAGCTTCACGGTCCAGACGGTGCCGTCGGCATTGTGCTCGAACGTGTCGACGAGCGCCGGCTCGATCGCGTACGTCGCCGGGTTCGTTCTCCAGAGGCGGTCGTAGAGCGCGTAGGAGTAGTAGAAGGTGGTCGCCGGCACATTGCCGAGCGCCGGGTCCATCGTGTCGCTGGGGCTGCCGGAGGGCATCGCGTAGCGCAGCGTCCCGCCCGGTTGCGGGGTCATCCCGGCGTACTTGTTCGTCGAGGGGACGCCCGACGCGGAGGCGCCGCCTCCGCCGCTCGTCGATCCGCTGCTGCTGCTGCTGCCACCGCCGCTTCCGCACGCCTGTATCAGCCCGCCGATCGCGAGCGTGCCCATGACCGCGCCGCCGCGGGCGATCGCTGAACGACGGGTGATCTCGTCACCGCCGAGATCGTTTCTTCTCACCATGGCGATTCTTGACCTCTCCCGGGATTGTTTGAACTGCTGACACCTGCACTCGCTCCGCTCCCACCCGCCTCCAGCAGCGTGGGCGAGTCCGCGATCAGCTCGCGGGTGTAGCCGTGCTCCGGGTCGTCGAGCACGCGACCCGTCGGGCCCGCCTCCACGATCCGGCCCGCGCGCAGCACGGCCACGTCGGTCGCGATCGCCCGCACGACCGCAAGGTTGTGGGTCACGAACAGCAACGTCAGCCCCCGCTCCTGCTCCAGCTCCTCGAGCAGCTCGAGGATCGCGGCCTGGACCGAGACGTCGAGCGCCGAGGTGATCTCGTCGCAGATGAGCACCTCGGGCTCGCACACCAGCGCGCGCGCGATCGCCACCCGCTGGCGCTCGCCGCCCGACAGCTCGCGCGGGAGCCGCCCCGCGAGCGCCGCCGGCAGCGAGACGCGCTCGAGCGCCTCGCCGACGCGGACCGTGGCCTCCCGCCCGCGCACTCCGAAGAAGTGCGCGAGCGGGGCCGCCACGCTCGCACCCACGGCATGCCGCGGGTTGAGCGCCTTGTATGGGTTCTGGAAGACGTACTGCAGCTCGTGGCGCACGCTTGCCGGGCGGCTGCGCGCGCTGCGCGCGAGCGCCTGGCCCTTGTAGGATGCCTCGCCGTCCCACTGCGCGTGGAGGCCGATCAGGCAGCGGGACAGCGTCGTCTTGCCGGACCCCGACTCACCGACGAGCGCGAGGCAGCGGCCACGCTCGAGCGTGAAGGCGACGTCGTGCAGGATCCGCGTGCCGCCGTAGGAGGCGTTCAGGCCGCGCACCGCGAGCACCGGCGCGTCGACCGCGGCGGCGGGCCGCTCCAGCGCCTGCAGGCGCAGCGGCGCCGGCATCGCGCCGACCTCCTCGGCGCGGAAGCAGCGTGCGGCGTGCTCCTCGCCGATGCGGCGGAGGTCCGGCTGGGCCTCGCGGCACTCGGGCAGCGCGTATCTGCAGCGGTCGGCGAACGCGCACCCCGACGGCCGCTGCCCCGGCGCAGGCGCGTGGCCCTGGATCACGATCAGCTCGCGTCGCTGGTTGACGTCCGGGATCGCGTCGAGCAGGGCGCGCGAATAGGGATGCGCGGGATGTCTGAACAGCTCGGCGCAGCGGGCGCGCTCGACGACGCGACCGGCGTAGGCGACGACCACGTGGTCGGCGAGGCCCTTCACCAGCGCGAGGTCGTGCGACACGTAGACGGCCGCGACGCGGTGGGTCGCGCACAGCTCGCGCACGGTGTCGAGCACGTGCGCCTGCGTCGTCACGTCGAGGCCGGTCGTCGGCTCGTCGAGCACGATCGCCTTCGGGCGGTTGACGAACGCCAGCGCAAGCATCACGCGCTGCTGCTGGCCGCCGGAAAGCTGATGCGGATAGCGCTCGAGCAGCTCGCGCCCCTGCGGCAGCTTGACCTCGCCGAGCACCTGCGCGATCCGCGCGCGCACCGCGTCGTCGCCGAGCGACGGCTGGTGCACCTTCACGACCTCCGCGAGCTGGCGGCCGATCCGGCGCGCGGGGTTAAGGCCGGCCGCCGGATCCTGCGGGACGTATGCGATCGCCTTGCCGCGCAGCCGCGTCAGCTCGGCGTGCGAGGCCGCCAGCACGTCGACCCCGTCGACGACGACGCGCCCGCCGGCGATCCGCGCGCCACCGCGCACGTAGCCGAGCAGCGAGGTCCCGATCGTCGTCTTGCCGCTGCCCGACTCGCCGACGAGGCCGAGCACCTCGCCCGCGTCGACCGAGAAGCTGACCTCGTCGACGACGTCGAGCCCGTTCGTCAGCTCGACGCGCAGATCGATCACCTCGATGACGGCCACGACGCCCTCCTCAGTCCCGCTCGCGGACGCCGGAGATCGCGCGGGCGAAGCCCTCGGCGATCAGGTTGATGCCGACGGTGAAGACGGCGATGCAGGCGATCGGCGCGGCGACGGCCCAGGGCTGGATCGTCAGCCCGGCGAAGTTCTCGTTCGTCATCAGTCCCCAGTCGGCGTTCGGCGGCTGCACGCCGAGACCGAGGAAGCTGAGCCCGGCCATGATCCCGATTGACCACGTCAGCAGCGCACCGGCTTGGACGAGCAGCGGCGTGACGACGTTCGGCAGCAGCTCGCGGAAGAGGATGCGCCGCCGCGAGAAGCCCATCATCTCGGCCGACTCAATGAACTCGTTGCCGACCGTCTCGAGTGTGACCGCGCGCGCGAGCCGCCCGACGACCGGCGTCCAGCCGAGCCCCACGAGCAGCACCGTAAGCCACGGGCTGCGGCCCAGCAGCGAGACGAACAGCAGCACCAGTACGAGCAGCGGGAACGCCATCACGACGTCCATCGCCCACAGCAGCAGCGTATCGAGGCGGTTGCGCGCGTAGCCGGCGACGAGCCCGAGCGTGCCGCCCAGCAGCACCGCCAGCAGCGTCGCGACGAGCGACGTCCAGACGACCCGGCTGCCGCCCCACAGCACGCGCGAGAGCACGTCCTCGCCGAGGTAGTCGGCGCCGAGTGGCATGCCGGGCCCGGCCGGGGCGTAAGGGCGCGCGACGATCGCGCCGGGGTCGTGCGGCGCGAAGAACGGCCCCAGCAGCGCGATCGCGAGCACGAGGCCCGCAAGGACGACGCCGACGCGCGTGCGCCCGTGCCCGAGCGCAGCGCGGACGACGTCGCGGCGCCCCGCACGGGGCGGCGGCAGCATCATGACGACGGCGTCGACGCTCACCGCCGGCTCCCCGTCCGCAGGCGCGGCGTCAGGTACACGGTGAGGAAGTCGGCGACGACGTTGAACAGCACGGTCCCCGCGGCGAAGATCAGCGTGACGGCCTGGATGACGGGCACGTCGCGCTCGTTGACCGCCCCGCGCAGCAGCGAGCCCAGGCCGGGGTAGTTGAAGACGAACTCGACGACGACCACGCCGCCGAGCAGGTACTTGAGCATCAGCGCCGAGCCCTGCACAGCCGGCACGAGCGCGTTCGGGACGGCGTGGCGCCAGATGATCAGACGTTCGGGGATCCCGCGCAGCCGCGCCATCGCGACGTAGTCGGAGTCCAGGATCTCGATCGTCGAGGCGCGCATCGCCCGCGCCAGGTAGGCGGCGGCGATCAGCGACAGCGTCAGGACCGGCAGCACGAGCTGCTGGAAGGCGGTGAACGGCGAGGCGTCGGTCGGCAGCGTCGAGGTCGCCGGCAGGATCTGGAAGACCGTCGTCGCGAACAGAATCACGCAGAGCGTCCCGATCACAAAGTCGGGCGTGGCGAGCAGCGTCAGCAGCCAGAACGAGCCGACGCGGTCGGCAATCCCATCGCGGCGGACGGCGAGCAGCGCGCCGAGCGCGATCGAGAGCGGGATCGCGATGATCGCCGTGTAGAGGAACAGAGCGAGCGAGTTGACGAGCCGGTCGCCGACGATCCCCCCGACAGAGCCGCCGCCGGTGAGCGACGTGCCGAAGCTGCCGGTCAGCAGGTGGCCGAGCCAGTGCAGGTAGCGGGGGATCAGCGGCTGCGTGAGCCCGAGCTGCTCGCGCAGACTGGCGAGCGCGTGCGGCGTCGCGTCAGGTCCGAGGACGGTGCGCGCGGCGTCGCCCGGCAGCGCCACGGTCGCGAGGAAGACGATCACGGTGACGGCCAGCAGGACCGACAGCGCGACGGCGACGCGCCGGAGCATCCAGGGCAAGTGCGAGGGCGATCCCGCCGACGGGACCTGGCCGAGCCCGGGCTCGAGCAGCGCTTCGCCGGCGACCGGGTTCTCGATCGCCTCGGCTGTTGTCGCGCGCGCTCCGGCCCCAGCGCTGGTGGGCAGGGCCTTCGCGACCTCAGCCGCCGCGCGCATCGTCTCGGACAGCCACATCTCGCGGGCTCGCCCTAGCGCGCCTCGAGCGCGGCGCGCTCGCGCTCTTCTAGGAACGCCTCGAAGTCGAAGTCCTCGAGGTCGATCTCCTCGATCGGCGGGTAGGCGCGGGCGCGTCCGTCCCAGCCGATGTGGTCGATGCCCCAGTAGAACTCGAGCAGGTTGCCGTCGGGATCCTCGGCGTAGAAGCGCGGCTGGTTGCCAGGGCCGCCGCGGCGGGCGTTGACGATCTTCACGCCGGCGCTGCGCAGACGACGATAGGTGGCGAGCAGCTCCGCCGGCGTGCTGTACTCGTAGGCGATGTGGTGGAGGCCGAGCCGCAGCGCCCCGGTGTCGCCGCCGTCGCCGCCGGCCGCCACGCCCTTGATGCGGAAGATCGACATGCAGTGGTGGGTGGTGTCGCAGCGGACGAACGCCCCGGCGGTGACGCCCGCTCCGTGGCCGACGACCTCCTCGGGGTACTCGAAGCTCTCAGTCAGCCGCATGCCAAGCAGCTCGGTGTAGAAGCGGACGGACCGCTCGAGGTCGTGGACCGCGATCCCGATGTGCCCAATCCGACTCGGCCCCATCCGCATCACCCTCTCCTCTGCGACCCGGCACTGTCCGTGTGTGTTCGCATATCGATTTCCAATGTCCGAGAAACGGACATTACTAGGCAACCGCCGGACGGTCAATGCCGCCGGCGGCCTCGAGCGCGGGCGGCAGCTCGGCGCCGTCGTGAAATCTGCCGCCGAGGTAGACGAGCGGCGCCAGCCCGGACGCCGCGGCCTCGACCACGGTCCCGAGGAAGATCGTGTGCGTGTGCACCGACAGGCGCTCGTCGACGCGCATCTCGAAGTGGCCGGCGACGCCGTCGAGCACCGGCCCGCCGGTCGCCCCTGGGCGCCACGCCAGCTGCGCGAACTTGTCGCCGCCCGAGCGCGCGAAGACCGCCGCGACGTCCCGCTGGCGGTGCGAGAGGACGTTGACGACGACGTGCTCGGCGCCGAGCAGGTGGGCGTGCGTGACCGCGCTTCTCGCTACGCACACGAGCAGCGTCGGCGGGTCGAGCGAGACGCTCGCGAAGGCGTTGACGGCGAGCCCGTACGGTCTCCCGCCGACGCTCGTCGTGACGACCGTCACGCCGGTCGGGAACGCGCGGTGGACCGCCCGCACGCGCCCGGCGAGCGCGTCGACCGCCTCAGAGGATGACGTTGACAACCTTCTCCTCCGTGTTAGCCAGGTTGAGGACCTCGAGCGACGCGCCGTCGGACGCGTCGCGCCAGGTCCCCTCGATGAAGAGGCGGCTCTCGGGCAGAGCCGGTACCTGCACGCTCATGTGGTATTCGTCCATGTCCGATAATCGGTTACAAGTGGTCGATATTGTAACTCCTGCGTCCGAGCGTCCTCACGCCGAGAGCAGCGCAGCGCGTCGCCGGACCCCGGCAAGCACGCAGCCGGCCGCGCCGGCCCCGACCACGACGACGTCCCAGCGCTCGCGAGGCGTCATCGCTGCTGGTCAGCCGGCGAGCACCAACTCCGCGGCGCGCTCGCCGATCATCACCGTCGGCGCATGCGTGTTGCCGGACGGAACCACGGGCATCGCAGACGCGTCCGCGATCCGCAGGCCCTCGACGCCCCGCACGCGCAGCGCGGGGTCGACGACGGCGCCAGCGTCGACGCCCATCCGGCACGTCCCGACCTGGTGGTGATAGGTGCCAAGCGCCGAGCGCACGTAGTCGCGCAGCATCGCCCCGCGCACGTCGGCGCCGGGGTACAGCTCGCGCTCCGTCCACTCGCGCAGCGCCGGCTGCGCCGCGATCTCGCGGTTCAGCTCAAGGCTCGCGACGACCGTGTCGAGGTCGATCTCGGCCGACAGGTAGCCGGGGTCGACGAGCGGCGCGGCGGCCGGGTCGGCCGAGGCGAGCCGCACCGTACCGCGGCTGGCCGGGCGGATCATCCCGGCGTGCAGCGTGTAGCCCTCTCTCGGCCCGCTCATCCACGGCTCGTAACGCGGTGTCGTGAAGTGGATCGGCTGCACGTCCGGCGCCGGAAGGCCGGAGCGACTGCGCCAGAACAGGTGGCTCTGCATCTCCGGCAGCCCCTCGGCGCGGTCGGGGATCGCGCGCGGCGCGGCGAAGATCAGCGGGCAGACGACGTGGTCCTGCAGGTTCTCTCCGACGCCCGGGAGGTCGGCGCGCACGTCGATCCCGAGCGCCCGCAGGTGCTCCGCCGGCCCGACGCCCGAAAGCATCAGCAGCTGCGGGCTGCCGACGACGCCGGCGCTCAGCACGACCTCGCGCTCAGCGCGGGCGCGCCGCGGCGCGCCGTCTTGCTCGTACTCGACGCCAACGCAGCGCTCGCCCTCGAACAGCAGCCGCCGGGCGCGCGCGCCGAGCGCGACCCTCAGCAGCGGGCTCTCGCCGAGCGGGTCGAGGAACGCGCGCGCCGCGTTGAGCCGCTCGCCGTCGCGGATCGTGAACTGCATATAGGAGACGCCGTCCTGGCGCTCGCCGTTGTAGTCGGCGTTGAACGCGAGCCCGGCCTCCTGCGCCGCGCCGACGATCGCCTGGTGCAACGGGTGCGGCTCGTACTTCGTGGTGACATGGAGCGGGCCGCCGGCGCCGTGGAACGCGTCAGCGCCGCGGTCGAAGTCCTCCGAGCGCTTGAAGTACGGCAGCACGTCGTCCCAGCCCCAGCCGGCGTTGCCGAGGTAGGCCCAGTGGTCGTAGTCGGCGCGCGCGCCGCGCGCGTAGATCATCCCGTTGAGCGCACTCGATCCGCCGCGCACGCGCCCGCGCGGCCAGTGCAGTACGCGCCCGCCGCAGGCGGCCTGCGGCACGCTCTCGTAGTCCCAGTCCTCCATGGCGCCCCACAGCTCGTGGCTGCGCCGCGGGTTGTGGATCGCCGGGCTCGCGTCCGCGCCACCGGCCTCCAGCAGCAGCACGCGCAGGCCAGCGTCGACGAGCCGGCGGGCGACGACGCAGCCGCCGGAGCCGGAGCCGACGACGACGACGTCGTGGTGCGACTCCGGCGCGCTCACGCCAGCTCACCAAGCGAGACGGCATCCGCGGCGAGGAAGCGCCGGCCCGCGATCTCGAACGTCTTCTTGCGGAACAGCAGATGGCGCGCGCCGGTCGCCATGTCGCGGTAGATGCGGTCGAACGCGTTGTCCGCCAGCACGCCGCGCGAGCCGGCCGCCTCCATCACGATCTCCAGCGACTCGCGGCACAGCCGCGCGACGAGCGTGAGCGTCGCCGTCATGTTGCCGAGCTCCGCGGGAGCCAGGTCCTCGTCGGCGAAGATGCGGTCGCTCACCTCGCCGAAGGTCGTGAGCGCGTACGCGCGCGCGGCACGGTAGTACGCCTCCGCCTCGCCGATCGCCGCGAGCACCGTCGGCTCCGTCTTGGCCGCCTTCGTGGAGGTGTTGCGCGACTTCTCGACGAACGCGTGGAACGCGTCGAGCGCGTGGCGCGCCATCCCGAGCGGGACGCCGAGCTGGTTGGCGGCGATCAGCGTCGGGTAGCGCGCCAGCGGCGGCAGGCTCGTGTCGGGCGCTGTGAGCGCCTTGACCATGTGCGTGGCGGGGATCGTCACCTCGCCGACGAGCGAGAAGTCGGAGCTGCCGGTGCCGGCCAGGCCGGTCGTCTGCCAGGTGTCGTGGATCTCCAGGTGCTCGACCGGGACCCACGCCTCGTACAGCTGCGGGCCGCCGTCGGGGCCGAGCTCGACCTCGCCGTCGGAGTCGTAGCGGTGGAAGCCGCAGACGGCGCGGGCGGCGTTGCGCACGCCGCTTCCGAACGACCAGCGGCCGCTCAGCTTGTAGCCGCCGTCGACCTGCTCCGCGCGGCCGACCGGGAACGTCGTCGCCGACGTCGGCAGGTCCATCGAGGGGTAGATCTCCTTCGCCACCGCCGCGTCGCCGGTGCGGCTCGCGTAGGTCCCGCCGTCGACGAGGATCATCACGTTCCAGGCGATCGAGGCGTCGTGGCGCGCGATGAACTCGACGAGCTCGATCTGGTCGTCGATCCGCATCTGCGGCCCGCCCCACGCGGCCGGGAAGTTGATCCGCCACAGGCCGGTCGCGGTCAGCGCGTCTCTGACGCGGTCGGTGAGCTGGCCGGCGGCGTTGACGGCGTCGGCCTCTTCGGCGAGCAGCGGGCCGAGCGCGTGGACGCGCTCCTTGATCTGCTCGGCGGCGATCGGCTCCTGGTCGCTCCAGAGCGCGACCTCGGGGTGCTGGGTGGCAGCCATGCGGAACTCTCTTCGGTCGGGTGGGGGCGGGCGGTGGGTGCGGGGGCGGGCGGGCGCCTACTCGTAGTAGAGATTGGCCATCACGGTCTCGCCGCCGTCGACGTACAGCGTCTGGCCGGTCAGGTACAGCGGCGCGCTGACGACGAAGAAACGGATCACCTCGGCGATCTCCTCGGACTCGCCGGCGCGCTTGACCGGGTTGAGCGTCTCGAGGAATCTGTGGCTGCCCGCTCTGAAGCGGGCGAGCATCGGCGTCCACACCCAGCCGGGCGCGACCGTGTTGACGTTGATGTTGAACTTCGCGAGGTCGACGGCCATCGCGCGGCCGAGGCCGTGCAGGCCCGCCTTGGCGGAGTCGTAAGGCGAGATGCCGGGGTCGGCGGTGCCGCCGCTCTTGGAGCCGACGAGCACGATTCTGCCGTAGCTCTGCTTGACCATGATGCGCGCGGCGGCCATGCAGCAGACGGCCGCGCCGCGCAGCACGACGTCGAAGATCGCGTCCCACTCCTCCAGCGTCAGCTCGTGGAAGTCCTTCTTGCGGACCCATGCCGCGTTGCTGACGAAGGCGTCGAGGCGGCCGTGCTTGGCGGCGGCGTCCTCGATCAGCGCGGTCGCCTGCTCGGGCACGCTGATGTCGCACGCGACGCCCTCGACGCTCGCGTCCGGCACGCTGGCGCGGACGTCCTCGACGGCCGCCTCCAGCACGTCGGGTCGGCGCCCGTTCATGACGACGTGGTAGTTCTCGCGCGCAAGCGCGCGGGCGGCCTCAAGGCCGATCCCGCCGTTGCTGCCCGTGATGACGACGACTCTGCGCTCGTTCATGTGTGGCTCCCTCTCGCTCTTGCCCGTCTCAGCCGCGCGCGATCGCGCCGCGGTGCAGCGGGCGTCCCGCGACCGGGACCTTCATCCGCAGCAGGCGGCCTCTGTCGTAAACGCCCTCGGCGTTGGCGGCGTACTCGCCGTTCGGGTGCTTGAGCGGACCGAAATCGGCGATGTACATCACGCCGTCGCCGAACATCTGGTTCACCGGCACGCCGCCGGTCTCGTACCACTCCAGCAGCTTGCCCTCGGGCGACATCACGTGAATCCCGCCGGCTTCGAAGACGCTGACCCAGACGTTGCCGTCGACGTCGATCGCGAGGCCCTCGGGGTGGTGGTTCTCGCCGAACGTGATGACGTTCTCGATTGTGCCGTCGGGGCGCCGGCGCGTCACTTTCTGCTCTGTCGACTCGCACCACAGCAGGCTGCCGTCGTCCTCGAACGCGATGCCGTTCGGGAACACCGGCCCGGCGTCGACCAGCAGCTCGGCCGAGCCGTCCGCGTTGATGACGTGGATGTAGCCGCCGTGGGTCTGCGGGCCGTCCTTGCCCCACACCCCCGGGTCGGTGAAGTAGAGCCGGCCGTCGGGACCGAACACGAGGTCGTTCGGGCGGCTGAGCTGGATCCCCTCGACCTCGGTGCAGATCAGCTCGACCGTAGAGCCGTCGGGCGAGACGCGCTGGATCGAGGGCGGCGCCTCGACCGGCCCGACCCAGCGGCCCGAGTTGTGGCTCGACTGCGTGACGTAGACGCAGCCGTCAGAGCCGACCGCGGTGGCGTACGGCTTGCCGCCGACCTTCGCGAACTCCTGGATGCCGTCCTCGGGCGTCCAGGTGACGATCCGCTGGCGGTAGCCCTCGGCGAGGATCAGGCGCCCGTCGGGCAGGAAGTCCGGCCCCTCCGGATGCCACATGTCGAGCTCCAGGACCTCGAGCGTCGGGTCGATCATCGCGGGGCCAGCCTTTCGTCGTGTCGGGGGCGGATGCGCATCAGAAGGGGTACGTCGGGATCGTTCTCTGGAGCGTGATCCAGCGCGACTCGGTGAACGCGTCGATGTTCGCCGCCGCCCCGCCGAAGCGCGAGCCGGTGCCCGAGTCGGCGACGCCGCCGAACGGCGCGACCGCCTCGTCGCCGACCGTCTGGTCGTTGACGTGGACGATCCCGCTCGGGATCCGCTCGGCCAGCTCCAGCCCGCGCATCACGTCGCGCGTGAGGATCCCGAGCGACAGCCCGTACTCCGTGTCGCACGCCAGCGCGACCGCCTCCTCGACGGTCGAGAAGCGCGTGACCGGCGCGACCGGGCCGAAGATCTCCTCGCGCCAGGCCGGCGTCGCCCGCGTCACCTCGGCGAGCACCGTCGGCCGGTAGAACGGCCCCTCGTGCGTGCCGCCGGCGGCCAGCCGCGCGCCCGACTCGACGCTCGCTCTGACAACCGCGTCGACTCTCGCGAGCTGGCCGGCGTCGATGATCGGGCCGAGGTCGACCGGCCCCGCCGCCGGGTCGCCGACCGTCAGCGCGTCGGCCTTGGCGGCCAGCCGCTCGACGTACTCGTCGGCGATCGACGCGTGCACGAGGTGGCGACCGGTCGCCATGCAGACCTGCCCTTGATGCATCCACGAGCCGAACGCGCCCGCGCCGACGGCGAGCTCGAGGTCGGCGTCGTCGAGCACGAGCATCGCGGAGTTGCCGCCCAGCTCGAGGTGCACGCGCTTGAGGTGGCGCGCCGCCGTCTGCGCGACGGCACGGCCGCCCGCGGTCGAGCCGGTGAACGAGATCACCGGCACGCGCGGGTGCTCGACGAGCGCCGCGCCGAGCGCGGCGTCGCCCGGCAGCACGTGCAGCAGGCCCTCGGGCAGGCCGGCCTCCTCGAACGCGCGCGCGATCGCGACGCCGCCGCACACGCTCGTGCGCGGGTCGGGCTTGAGCACGACCGCGTTGCCGAGCGCGAGCGCCGGCGCGACCGAGCGCATCGCCAGGATCGCGGGGAAGTTGAACGGCGAGATCACGCCGACGACCCCGACCGGCACGCGGCGCGCGAGGCTGAGGCGCGGGCTCGCCGTCGGCAGCACGTGGCCGAGCCGCTGCGACGGCAGTGCGGCGGCCTCGTGGAGCTCCTGCACCGCCCAGTGCGACTCGGCCTCGCCCTTGATGCCGACCGCGCCGGTCTCGCGCACGATCCACTGCTCGATCTCGGCGCTGTGGCGCTGCCACACCTCGCCGGCGCGGCGCAGCACCGCCGCGCGCTCCTCGAACGAGGTCGCGGCCCACGCCGGCTGCGCCGCCGCGGCGGCGGCGACGGCCGCGTCGAGCTGCTCCGCGTCGGCGAGGCCGAGCGTGCCGAGCTGCTCGCCGCTCGCGGGCGCGGTCACGCTCGCCTGCGCGGCGCCGGGCACCCAGCGGCCGGTGAAGATCGAGCCGCTCCAGACGTCGTCTCTCAGCAGGGTCATCGGAGTCCTTACGGTGTGTAGTCGGGGTCGGGGGCGACGGCGACGTCGAGCACGAGCGGCGCGGTGCGGTCGCGCAGGGTCGGGACGACGGCGTCGAGCGCGCTCAGCAGCGCGTCGTGGTCCGCGATCGTCTCGGCGTCGCAGCCGAGCGCGCGGGCGATCCCGCCGATCGAGAGCTGCTCGAAGTCGGGCCACGCGGGCGCGGCCCCGGCTCGCTCGGCGAGCCGGTCCATGATCGCGTAGCGGCCGTTGGAGAGCACGACGAAGAGGACGCCGACGCCGTAGCGCGCGGCGCTCCACAGCGACTGGATCTGGTACAGCGAGGAGCCGTCGCCGACGACCGCGACGACGGGGCGCGCGGGGCGCGCCATCCGCACGCCGATCGCACCCGGCAGCGCGAAGCCGAGGCCGCCCATCGCGGCGCTCAGATAGCCGAGCGGCTCGCGCGCCGGCAGGCGCCGCTCCAGCTCGGGCCGGCTCGACGGCGTCTCCTCGACGACGACGGTGTCGCGCGGCAGCCGCTCGCCGAGCGCCGCCAGCACGTGCCCGGCGCGCAGCGGCTCGCCGGGTGCCGGCGGCACGGGCGCTGCGGGCCGCGGCGGGCGGCGGAACGGCACGACGCCGTCGCGCGCCGGGACGCGCGTCGCCAGCAGCCGGCAGAGGGCGGCGGGGTCGGCCAGCAGCGCCAGGTCGGCCTCGCTGCGGTGGACCTCGTCGGGGTGGCGGCTGACGACGGCGACGCGGGTGCCAGGCGGCACGAGCGGCCCGTCCTCGAAGGCGTACTGGCGGAAGGCGGGCGCGCCCACGACGACGACGAGGTCGTGCGCGCCCAGCAGCGCGCGCAGCCGCGTGCGGTCGGCCGGCAGGTTGCCCGCGAACTGCGGGTGGTCCTGCGGGAAGCCGGCGCGCGCGCCGAACGACTCCTGCCAGACGGGGCAGCCGAGCCGCTCGGCGACCGTGACGAGCGCGGCCCACGTGTCGGGGTCGTCGGCGCCGGCCCCGACGACGAGCGCGGGGGCGCCGGCGGCGGCGATCGCGGCCGCAAGCTCCTCGGCCGCCTCGGTGGCGGCGGCCGGCGGGCGCAGCACGCGCGCGGGGGCGCCGCGCTCGTGCGCCGCGGGCGGCGGCGCGGCCCAGTCGTCCATCGGCACGATCACGATCGCCGGCCCGGCGTCCGTGACCGCCGCCTCGTGCGCGCGGGCGATCGCGCCGGGGACGTCCTGCGCGCGAGGCGGCTGCAGCACGGCGACCGGGTACTCGCCGGCGAGCCCGCTCAGGCGGCCGGCGAGGAACGGCTCGGACATCAGGTGGCGGCGGTCCTGCTGGCCGACGAGCACGACGAACGGCGCGCGATTCACGCGCGCGGTCGCGAGCGCCGCGACGGCGTTGCCGAGCCCGGCGGTCGTGTGCAGCAGCACGAGCGCCGGCCGGCGCCGCGCGATCGCCCAGCCGGTCGCCATCCCGACGACGGCGCCTTCGTGCAGCCCGAGCACGAACGCGATGTCCTGCGGGAGTCCCGACAGGAACGGGACCTCGGTCGAGCCGGGGTTGGAGAAGACGGTCGTCAGGCCGCGCTCGCGCATCACGCGCAGCGCCGCCTCGCGGACCGTCGCCGGATCGTGCTCCGGCGGCGGAGCGGTGGGAACCTCCACCTCAAGAGTGTCCGAATAACGGCTTATAGAGTCCGAATATATCACTGCGGCCTTCCTTTCGCGCGTGCGGCGACCCACGCCGCGATCGTTGCCGTGATGCAGAGAAGGGCCATCAGCAGCGCCATCCGGGCGCCGCCGACGCCGACGAGCGGGGCGACCGCCGCCCCGAAGCCGTACTGGAGCACGCCGACCACCGCGGCGGCGCTTCCGGCGGCGCTGCCGTAGCGGTCGAGCGCGAGCGCGACGGCGTTCGGCTGCACGATCCCGACGCAGGCGACGGCGGGCAGCAGCGCCGCGAGCACGACCGGCAGGCCGGCGTCGAGCGCGAGGGTCGCGAGCAGCGCGAGCGTGGCGAGCGTCTGCAGCGCGATCCCGGCGCCGAGCAGCCGCTCGGAGTCGCGGCTCGCAAGCAGCCGCCGGTTGAGCGCGCCGGCGACGCCGATCGCGACCGCGTTGAGCGCGAACAGGGCGCTGTAGGCCTGCGCCGAGACGTCGTACTGGACCTGCAGCACGAACGGCGAGCCGGCGATGTAGGCGAACATCGCGCCGGTCGAGAGTCCGCTCGTGAGCGCCAGCAGGACGAAGCGGCGGTCGGTCGCCACGCGCGCGAGCGTCGTCGCGTGCGCACGCGCCCCGCCGCGGCGGCGCTGCTCGCGCGGAAGCGTCTCGGCCACCCATGCCGCGCTCGCCGCCAGCAGCAGCAGGCCGAGCAGCGCGAGCGCGACGAACGTCGCGCGCCACGACGCGACGCGCAGCAGCTGGCCGCCGACGAGCGGCGCCGCGACCGGGGCGATCCCGTTGATCAGCAGCAGCAGTGCGAGCAGGCGCGCCAGCGCGCGGCCGGAGGCGTGATCGCGCACGACCGCGCGGCTGACGACGAGCCCGACCGCGGCCGCGCAGCCCTGCCCGAAGCGCAGCAGCACGAGCAGCGCGATCGAGTCGGCGAGCGCGCACGCCAGCGACACGGCCGTGAACAGCGCGAGGCCGACGAGCAGCACCGGGCGCCGGCCGCGCGAGTCGCTCAGCGGGCCGGCGAGCAGCTGCCCGGCGGCGAGGCCGGCGAGGCAGCTCGAGAGCGTCAGCTGGACCGACGAGGCGCCGACGCCGAGGTCGCGCGCGAGCGCGGGCAGCGCGGGCAGGTAGGTGTCGATGCAGAAGGGCCCGAACGCCGACAGCGCGGCGAGCACGAGCACAAGCGCGCGCCCGAGGCGGCGGTCGGCCGAGGCCGCGTGGATGTGAGCGACCTCGGATACCCGATAATCGTAGCTTGACGACCGAATAGCGAGCACTGCTTCGTCGCGAGCGCGGAGGCGGCGTTGAAGGCCGCCGCGCCGAGCCCGCCGGCCGATCCGCTCGGAGCGCCGCGGACATCGCCGGTCTCGTCAGGCGATGCCCGCGGCCGGCACCGCTCAGGTGAGCCCCACGACCGTGATGTCGCGGTGCTCGTAGGCGTCCGCGTCGACGACCGGCGTGCCGTAGCTGTGGAAGCTCGGCGGCAGGTGCAGACCCCACGCCTGGCCGTGCTTGCGGTCCGCCTCGCTCCAGGTGATCGGCTCCCAGTCCGGGTGGAAGATCAGGTAGCCGCCCGTGACGAGCTCGATGCGGTTGCCGCCTGGTTCGTACAGGTAGAGGAAGAACTGGTGGCTGATCTTGTGTCTGGACGGCCCGCTCTCCAGGAAGATCCCGTTGTCGGAGAAGATGTCCGCCGCCCGCAGGATGTCCTCGCGGTTCTCCAGCAGCCAGCCGGCGTGGTGCAGGCGCCCCTTCGCGCCGACCGCCCCGTCGAGCGAGTACGCGATGTCGTGCACGAGCGGGGTGACGCTGTTCCACGAGCTCAGCTCGGTGCCGTCGTCGAGCACGACGTTCTCGCGCAGCTTGAAGCCGAGCTGCTCGGACATGAAGCCGCGGTTGAGCGGCACGTCGTTGCAGAGCACGTGCAGGTGGTCGAGTCTGCGCACCATCGCGCCGCGGTTCGACAGTCTCTGCGGCGTGTTCTTGTAGTGCGACCGGTCGGCGTCGGAGCACTGGTAGCGCTCGACGTCCCAGTAGACCTCCATCAGGTGCTCGTCCGGGTCGGTGAAGCGGTACGCGGCGCCGTGGCCGACGTCGCCCTCGACCCAGCCGATCCCGCGGCCGCTCGCCTCCAGCGACGCGACGCGCCGCTCGAGCGCGTCCGGCCCGTTCGTGCGCCAGCCGGTGTGCAGCAGGCCGGCGTCTCTGCTCTCCGTCAGCTTGAGCGTCGTGCGGTCGACGTCGCCCCAGCAGCGCAGATAGACCGACTGGCCCTCGCGCGCCGTCTCGGCCATGCCCATCATCTCGGTGAAGAACCAGAGGCTCTCCTCCATCTTCGGCGTGCCCAGCTCGATGTGCCCGAGGTAGGAGACGTCGTTCATTGCGGGGACGAACGTCATGCCACACCCTCCGCGACCGCCGCGATGCACTCGACCTCGACGAGCACGCCCTCGCGCGGCGGCGAGGCCTTCACCGTCGTGCGCGCCGGGAACTGCGGGCAGTCCTCGAAGAAGGCGCGGTAGACGGCGTTGAACTTGGGGAAGTTCTCCATGTCGCGCACGTAGCAGTTGCACTTGATGATGCGGTCCTTCGAGGAGCCTGCGGCCTCGACCACTCTCACCATGTTCTGCAACGTGAGGAGCGTCTGCTCCTCGAAGTCGTCGGTCGCGATTCTGTGCGTCTCGGGGTCCAGCGGACCCTGGCCCGAGCAGTAGACGATGCCGTTGTAGACCATCGCCTGCGACAGCGGCGCTCTCGTGCCGGCGGAGAAGCCGACCATCGGCGCGTTCTCGGTGGTGACAGATCTGACGTCCATGGGGTCCTCCGGTGCGGGGTGGGTTGCGTCGGTCGATTCGGTTCAGGGGGTGACGGCGGCCGACACGTCAAGCCCGAACAGCGCGACGGCGTTGCCGCCGAGCACGCGGCGGCGGCCGGCCGCGTCGAGACCGAGCCGCTCGGGCTCGGCGAACGGGCGATGGTCGGTCATCGCGAACGGGCAGTCGCTGCCGGCGAGCACGCGGTCGTCGCCGACGAGGTCCAGCAGGTAGCGCGTCGGCGCGTCGTCGAACAGGACGGTGTCGTAGCGGAACCAGCGCAGGTGCTCCGACGGCGGCCGGCCGCTGCGCCCTCTCAGCGCCGGCCAGTTGCGGAAGCCGTGGTCCATGCGCGCGTACTGGTAGGGGAAGAAGCCGCCGCCGTGGACGAGCACGAGCCGCAGGTCGCCGAAGCGCTCGGGCACCTCGGCGCCGAGCAGCGAGCCGACCGCGAGCGTCGTCTCGAACGGGTTGCCGACGAGGTTGACCATGAAGAACTCGCGCAGCTTCGGCGGCGGCGCGAAGTAGCCGGGGTGCAGCACGAGCGGCGCGCCGGCGCGCTCGGCCGCGCCCCACAGCGCGTCGAGGTCGGCGCGCGCGAGCGAGCCGTCCTCGGGGTTGGTCGACAGCATCCCGCCGGCGGCGCCCAGCTCCAACGCCTCGGCGAGCACGTCGGCGGCCGCGCCGCCGTCGAGGTCGGGCAGCGCCGCGAGGAAGCGCGCGTGCGGATCGTCCGCGGTCGCGCGCGCGAGGCTGCGGTTGACGGTGCGGCACAGGCGCGCCTGCGTCGGCGCGTCGATCGGCGCCGCGATCATGTCGATCCACGGCCCCAGCAGCGACAGGTCGATGCCGCGCGCGGCCTGCTTGGCGCGGTGCAGGTGCGGCTCGCGCAGGTCGGGCGGCGCGCCGCGCCCGACGGCGCCCTCGCGCGCCGAGACGCACAGCGCGATCTCGTCTCTCTGCTCGTCGCGCCGCGCCTCCAGGCCGTCGGGCAGCGCGTCGAACAGGTCGGTCGGCATCAGGTGCGCGTGCACGTCGACGCGCGGGACCCGTTCGCTGTCGGCGGGCGCGCCCACGCTCACTCCATGTCGAGCTGCACCGTGACCGTCTTGGCCTCGGTGAAGAACTCGCGCGAGTGCGCCCCGCCCTCGCGGCCCATGCCGGACTGCTTCGCGCCGCCGAACGGCGTGCGCAGGTCGCGCACGAAGAAGCAGTTGACCCACACCAGCCCGGCGCGCACCGACGCGGCGACGCGATGGGCGCGCGAGAGGTTCGTCGTCCAGACCATCGCGGCGAGCCCGTAGGGCGTGTCGTTCGCCATCGCGATCGCCTGCGCCTCGGTCTCGAACGGCGCGACGACGAGCGCCGGGCCAAAGATCTCCTCACGCACGCAGCGGCTGTCGGCCGGCAGGCCGTCGATGATCGTCGGCTCGACGTAGTACCCGTCGGCCAGCTCGGGCGCCGACGGCACGCCGCCGCCCGTCATCAGGTTGCCCTCGCGGGCGCCCAGCTCGACGTAGGACAGCACGCGGTCGCGCTGCTCGGCGCTGACGAGCGGACCGATCGTCGTGCGCGGATCGAGCGGGTCGCCGACGTGCAGCGCGCGGGCGCCGGCCACCAGACGTTCGAGGAACTCGTCGTAGATCGAGCGCTCGACCAGCAGGCGCGAGCCGGCGAGGCAGACCTCGCCCTGGTTCTTGAAGATCCCCAGCAGCGTGCCGGCGACGGCCTGCTCGACGTCGCAGTCGGCGAAGACGATGTTCGGCGACTTGCCGCCCAGCTCGAGCGAGAGGCCCTTGAGCGTCGGCGCGGCGCCGGCCATCACGGCGCGGCCGGTGGCCGACTCGCCGGTGAAGGTGACGAGGTCGACGCCCTCGCTCGCGACCAGCTGCGAGCCGGCGGCGTCGGGGCCGAAGCCCTGCACGACGTTGAGCACGCCGGGCGGCAGGATCTCGGCCGCCATCTCGCCAAGCATCGAGGCCGTCACGGGCGACTGCTCGGCCGGCTTCAGGACGACCGTGTTGCCGAACGCGAGCGCCGGGGCGATCTTCCACGAGGCCATCATCAACGGGAAGTTCCACGGCGAGATCGCCGCGACGACGCCCTTCGGCTCGTAGCGCGTGTAGGTCAGGTGCTTCGGCGCCGGGAACGTCTCCGCCTCGGCGAGCTTCTGGAAGTCGGCGAAGAAGCGCAGGTTGCGCTGCACGCGCGGCATGTCGAACTCGCGCGACTCGGTGATGCCCTTGCCCATGTCGCGCGTCTCGGCGAGCGCCAGCTCCTCGGCGCTGGCGGCGACGCGATCAGCGAGCGCGTGCAGCAGCCGGGCACGCTCGTCCACCGTCATGCGCGGCCACGGCCCCTCGTCGAACGCGCGGCGCGCGGCGCTCACGGCGCGCTTGACGTCCTCCTCGCCCGCCTCCGCGACGCGCGCCCAGACGCGCCCGGTGTGCGGGTCGATGCTCTCGAACGTGCGCCCGTCGGCGGCTGCGGTCAGCTCGCCGTCGATCACGAGCTGGAGCTCGCGCACGGTCTCGTCGCGCTCGGCGGCGAGCACCTGCGTCGCGGTCTCAGTCATGGAGCCTCCTCTTGCTCGGGCGGCGCGCCCTTCGGCTCGCCGCCGATCCCCCAGTGCTCCGCGGGGACCTCGGTCAGGATCACGCGGATGGACGGCTTCGGCGCGCCGATCGTGCGCACGACGGCGTCCGTCAGCTCGGCGATCAGCGCGCGCTTGAGCTCTGGCGCACGCCCAGCCACCAGCTGCACCTGCACGATCGGCATCAGGCGCTCACCGCCACGCTGCCGAGGCCGTCGAAGTCGGCACGGATCGTCTGACCGGCGGCGATCGGGACGGCGTCGGTGAGCGCGCCGGCGATCACGAGCGAACCGGCCGCGAGCGCTCTGCCGCGCTCCGCGAGCCGGTTCACGAGCCAGGCGACCGCGGCGGCCGGATGGCCGAGCACGGCCGCGCCCGCCGCCGTGTGGACGATCTCGCCGTCGCGGCGCACGACGCAGCCGGTCAGCCGCAGATCGCCGGCCCGCTCGGGCGTGACGGCGCGCGAGCCGGCGATCAGGCTCGCGGCGCTCGCGCTCGCGTTGTCGGCGACGACGTCGGGCAGCCGGAAGTCGAATCTCGCGTAGCGCGAGTCGATCACCTCGAGCGCGGGGAAGACCGCACGCGTCGCGGCGAGCACCTGCGGGACGGCGACCGGGCCGCGCAGCTCCTCGCCGATCAGGAAGCCGATCTCGGGCTCGACGCGCGGGTGGATGAAGCGCTCGAGCGCGAGCCGCTCCTCGATCGGGTGGACCATCGCGTCGGTGAGGAAGCCGTAGATCGGCTCCTCGACGCCCATCGTGCGCTGCTTGGGCTTGCTCGTGAGGCCGAGCTTGGCGCCGATCAGCCGCTCACCGCGCGCGAGCCGCCGCTCGATCCCGAGCCACTGGATCGCGTAGGCGTCCTCGACGCCGAGGTCGGGCTGCGCGGCGGTGAAGCGCGTGAGCGCGGTGCGCTCCGCGACGGCGCGCTCGAGCGTGCCGGCGATCGCCTCGCGGTCAGGCACGGCTGGCCTCGCGCGCGCCGGCCAGCTCGGCGGCGACGTCGATGATCAGGTCCTCCTGGCCGCCGACGGCCTTGCGGCGGCCGACCTCCACGAGCACGTCGCTCGCGCGCACGCCGAAGCGCTCCTCGGCACGCCGCGCGTGCAGCAGGAACGAGGAGTAGACGCCCGCGTAGCCAAGCATCAGGCTGTCGCGGTCGGGGATCTGCTCGCGCAGCATCAGCGGCGCGACGACGTCCTCGGCGGCGTCGGCGATCGCGAAGACGTCCACACCGGTCGCGATCCCGAGCTTGTCGCAGGCGGCGACGAGCAGCTCGGTCGGCGTGTTGCCGGCGCCTGCGCCGAGGCCGCGCGTGCAGGCGTCGACCCACGTCGCGCCAGCCTCGATCGCGGCGAGCGTGTTGCCGACGCCGAGCGACATGTTCTGGTGGCCGTGGAACCCGACCTCGACCTCCGCGGGCAGCGCCGCGCGCAGCGCCGCGACGCGCGCGGCGACCCACTCCGGCACGAGCGCGCCGGCCGAGTCGGTGACGTAGACGACCTGCGCCCCGGCCTCGGCCATGATCTGCGCCTGCGCGGCGAGCGCGTCGGGCTCGACCATGTGCGCGAGCATCAGGAAGCCGACCGTCGTCATGCCCAGCTCGCGCGCAAGCCCGATGTGCTGGATCGCGATGTCGGCCTCGGTGCAGTGCGTCGCGGTCCGCGCGACGCTCGCGCCGCGCTCCTTGGCGATCACGAGGTCGTCCTTCGTGCCGATGCCGGGCAGCAGCAGCACCGCGATGCGGGCGCGCTCGACGCTCGCGACTGCGGCATCCAGCAGCTCCAATTCGGGCGTGCCGGAAAAGCCGTAGTTGAACGAGGAGCCGCCGAGCCCGTCGCCGTGGGAGAGCTCGAGGATCGGCACGCCGGCGCCGTCGAGCGCGCGCGCGACGGCGCTCACCTCCTCGACGGTGAAGGCGTGGCGCTTGGCGTGGCTGCCGTCGCGCAGCGTGGAGTCGACCAGCGTGACGGCGCTCACAACACCGCTCCCGCGAGCTGGCGGGCGGCCGCCAGCTCCTCGCCGACGCGCACGGCGGCGGCGGTCATGATGTCGAGGTTGCCGGCGTACGTCGGGAGGTAGTCGCCGGCGCCCTCGACCTCGATGAAGACGGCGACGCGGCCCTCGTCGAAGACCGGCGCGGTGCGCAGCCGGTAGCCGGGCACGTACGCGCGCACGCGCTCGGCCATCGCCTCGACGCTGGCGGCGACGGCGTCGCGGTCGGCGTCGTCGGGCAGCGCGCAGAAGACCGTGTTGCGCATCAGGATCTCCGGCTCGGCGGGGTTGAGGATGATGATCGCCTTGCCGCGCGCGGCGCCGCCGATCGAGGTCACGCCGCCGGCGGTCGTGCGCGTGAACTCGTCGATGTTCTGGCGCGTGCCGGGGCCGGCCGACTTGCTGGCGATCGTCGCGACGATCTCCGCGTAGGGGACCTCGCAGACCGCGCTGACGGCGGCGACGATCGGGATCGTGGCCTGCCCGCCGCAGGTGATCAGGTTGACGTCGGGCGCGGTCTCGTGGTCGGCCAGGTTGACGACCGGCACGACGCCGGGGCCGAGCTTGGCGGGCGTCAGGTCGATCGACTGCAAGCCGGCGTCGGCGAGCGTCCGGGCGTGCACGACGTGCGCGCTCGCGGACGTCGCGTCGAAGACGAACGACAGCCGGTCGGCCTGCTCGACGATCCAGTCGATCCCCTCGGCCGAGGTCTCCAGCCCGGCGGCGCGGGCGCGCGCGAGGCCGTCGGAGGCCGGGTCGATGCCGACCATCGCGACCGGCTCCAGCGTCTCCGAGCGCGACAGCTTCGCCATCAGGTCGGTCCCGATGTTGCCCGAGCCGAGGATCGCGCAGGGCACGCGCTCGCTCATGCGTCTCCTCCTGTGAAGCGCACGTCGACCGCGCCCAGGTGGGCGAACTCGACGTGGACGTGGTCTCCCGCGGCGACCGGCACCGCGGCGTGGACGGCGCCGGCGAGCACGACGTCGCCGGCGCGCAGGCCGTCGCCGTGGGCGCCGAGCGCGTTGGCAAGCCAGGCGACGCAGCGCAGCGGGTTGCCGAGCACGGCGGCGCCGGCGCCGGTCTCGGCGACGTCGCCGTTGCGCGTGAGCACGCAGCCGACGAGGCGCAGGTCGTGGGCGTCGACCGGCGTCACGCGCGCGCCGAGCACGTAGCGGCCGGAGGAGGCGTTGTCGGCGATCGTGTCGGGCAGCGTGATGCGCCAGTCGGCGACGCGGCTGTCGATCACCTCGATCGCGGGCACGACGCCCGCGGCCGCGCGCGCGGCGGCGACGCTGTCGACGCCCGGGCCGGCGAGGTCCTCGCCCATCACGAACGCCAGCTCCGCCTCGACCTTCGGCTGCAGCAGCGTCGCGACGGGCAGCGCGTCGCCGTCCTCGATCACCATGTGGTCGAGCAGCGCGCCGAAATCGGGTTCGGAGACGCCCAGCATGCGCTGCATCGCGGCGGAGGTAAGGCCGATCTTGCGGCCGGCGACGCGCGCGCCCGCGGCGACGTGGCGGGCGACGTTGAGGCCTTGAATCGCGTAGGCGTCGGCGACGGTCAGCTCGGGCGAGCGCTCGGACGGCGGCGCGACCGCGACGCGCGTGCGCTCGGCCTCGAACAGCGCGTCAGCGTGCGCCTGCAGATCGGTGTCGGCAACGGGGGTCATGGATCAAGAATAATGAATATGATGAATAGGCGTCAGACGCCCGACCCAGCAGCTAACGTGGGACGCTCCGTGACCGCGTCCAGGACCACCACCGCACGCGCCTCGGGCTCGGCCGCAGCCGCCGAGCCCGTCGCCCGCCCGCCCGCTCCGCCGGCGCGCTCCCGCGCCGAGTCGGTCGCGCACGAGATCGAGCGGCGGATCCTCGACGCCGCGCTCCCGCACGGCAGCCGCCTCGGCACGAAGGCCGAGCTGCAGCGCGCCTACGGCGTCGCCGCCGGCACGCTGAACGAGGCGGTGCGGCTGCTGCAAACGCGCGGCCTCGTCGCGGCCAAGCCCGGCCCCGGCGGCGGGCTCGTCGTGCTGGAGCCCTCCAGCGACGTGCACCTCAGCCACCTCGTCCTGAGACTGCGCGAGGACGGCGGCGCGAGCGCCGACTGCCTCGCCGTGCGCAACGCGCTCGAGGAGCGTGTCGCGCTCGACGCGGCCGCCGCCTGCACGCCGGCCGACGTCGCGGAGCTGCAAGCGCTGCTGGACGAGATGGACCGCCGCCGCGCCGACCCGCGCGAGTTCCTGCGCGCGAACTGGGCGCTGCACCGCAAGCTCGCGCAGATCGGGCCGAACGCCGTGCTGCGCGCGATCTACGTCACGCTGCTCGACGCGATCGAGCGCGAGATCGAGGCGGTCGGCAGCGACGCGACGTTCGAGCCGGCCGCGAACCTCAAGCTCCACCAGAGGCTCGTCGACGCGGTCGCCTCCGGCGACGCGGCGCGCGTCCGCCGCGCGGTGCGCCGCCACAATCCGGAAGCGCGCCGGTCGCCGGTCGCCGGCAACGGGCGCGCCTGACCCTGCCCTCAGAGCCATCGGCTCGCGCTCCAGCGCACGCGCGACTCTCCGAAGACGCATTCGAGCGCCGTGCCGTCCTCCAACACGACCGCGAGTGTGCGGCCGGCGAGCGCGTCCGTCGGCGGGACGGAGAACTCGTCGTGGTTGTCGAACAGCTCGTCGACGGGAATCACGTCGAACGTCGCCGTCGAGGTCGCCGGGCGGCTCTCGCCTTCAGTCATCGCTATGCCTCAACGTCGGTGGGCCGATCGAGCCCGAGTGTACATGCCGAGTACTATTGTCGAACGCTTGTACCCGAATAACGGACAGGGAATGAAACTCGCCACCTACGTCACCGCCGGGCCGCCGCGCCTGGCCGTCGTCGCCGACGACGAGCTGCTCGTCGACGTCAACCGCGCCTACGCCGCGCTGGCCCGCGCCCGCGGCCTCGCCGCGCCCGACGCGCTCGCCGACGCCCACGCGCCGGCCGACGCGCTCGCCTTCCTGCAGTGCGGCGAGGCCGCGGTCGCCGCCGCGCGCGAGGCACTCGAGCACGCGCTCGGGCTCGGCCGCGAGACCGCGATCGCGCGCCAGCTCGCCGTCCCGCTCGCGGACGCGAAGCTGCTGCCGCCGATCGTCAACCCGCCGAAGGTCGTCTGCGTCGCACGCAACTACGCCGAGCACGCGAAGGAGGCGGGGCTGCAGGTCTCCGAGATCCCGATCCTGTTCGCGCGCTTCGCCAATACGCTCGTCGCGCACGGCGACCCGATCGTGCGCCCGAGCGTCTCCGAGCAGGTCGACTGGGAGGGCGAGCTGGCGGTCGTGATCGGCAAGCCCGGCCACCGCATCGCGCGCGCCGACGCGATGGACCACGTCGCCGGCTACTCCGTCTTCAACGACGTCTCCGTGCGCGACTACCAGTTCCGCGTGACGCAGTACACGGGCGGCAAGAACTTCAGCCACTCCGGTCCGTTCGGCCCGTTCCTCGTGCTCAAGGACGAGGTCGCCGACCCGCACAAGCTCGACCTCACGACCGAGCTCAATGGCGAGGTCGTGCAGCGCGGCAACACGAGCGACATGATCTTCGACATCCCGGCGATCGTCGAGCACATCTCGGAGTTCGTCGCGCTCGAGGCCGGCGACGTGATCCCGATGGGGACGCCGAGCGGCGTCGGCTTCAAGCGCACCCCGCCGCGCTTCCTCACCCCCGGCGACGTCGTGCGCGTGACCGTCGAAGGCGTCGGCGTACTGGAGAATCCCGTGATCGACGAGCAGGAGCTGAGCGCATGAGCGACGAGACCTACGAGCGAGGGCTGCAGATCCGCCGCGAGGTGGTCGGGGCCGAGTACGTCGACAGAGCGCTTGCGGCGGCCGAGGAGGACGGCTTCTCGCGCGACTTTCAGCGGCTTGTGACCGAGTACTGCTGGGGCGCTGGCTGGGGCCGCGAGGCGCTCTCGCGCCGGGACCGCAGCCTGCTCAACCTCGCGCTGCTGAGCGCTCTCAACCGCGGCACCGAGTTCAAGCTCCACCTGCGCGGCGCGCTGCGCAACGGCTGCACGCGCGAGGAGATCGAGGACACGCTGATCCAGGCCGCGATCTACGCCGGCATCCCCGCCGGCGTCGAGGCGTTCCGGCTCGCCCGCGACGTGTTCGCGGAGGCCGACGACGCCTGAGGCCGCCGCCGGGGCGCGCGATGGCGGCGCGTGCCCCGGATGGCGGGCTCCCGCTACCCGGACGGCGGGCTCCCGCTAGATGGTTGACATCTAGACGGTTGATCCATGATCTAGCGGCGTTCGTGCAGGCCGGCGACGATCCGCGCCGCCGCGTCGTGCAGCGCGTCGATGTGCTCAGTGATCCCGCCGGCGCGCGTCGAGGGGACGATCACCGCCAGGCTCGCCTCGGCCGTCTCGGCTGGCGCGGCGACGATCGGCACCGCGAGGCCGTGGACGCCGTTCTGCAGCTCGTCGTGCGAGATCGCGTAGCCGAGCGCCTGGACCTGCTCGAGCTGGCGCGTGAGGCGCTCCGGGCTCGGGTGTCTGCGCAGCACGCGCGCGATCGTGGGCTGCGGCAGGTATGCGAGCAGGGCACGGCCGCTCGCGCCGGAGGACAGCGGGTGGCGGGAGCCGATGTGGTGCTCGACGCGCAGCACGTGCCACGAGGCGACGTGCTGGTCGAGCACGACCGCGTCGTCGCCATCGGCGATGTGCAGTACGACGGTCTCGTCGGCGGCTCTCGCGAGGTCGGCCATCACGTCCGCCGCGGCAGCGCGCAGCTCAGGCTGGACGCGCGAGGCGATCCGGATCAACACCGAGCCGGGGACGTAGCCGTCCTCGCCGCGCGTGACGAACCCGCGCTCGTGCAGTGTCGCGAGCAGCCGGTGCACGACCGTGCGGTTGAGCCCGAGCCGCTGCGCCAGCTCGGCGGGCGACATCGCCCCGTTCTCGCTCAGCTCCAGCAGCGCGGCCAGCGCATGGTTTACCGTCTTCGACGTCTCAGCCATCGTCTCGCGCCTCCGCGCGCCCTTCCTGTCAGCTGCGGTCCGCTGACTCCATGATGCGATCCAATTCTCGCGTCTTGACCGGACTGCACGCGCCGCACCGGCATGCTCACCGTCGAGCGACGTGCCGTTTTTCGATTCACCACGTCCGAATATAGACGTATGCATGGTAGCCTGCTCACCGATGGCGCCGCACGGCATCGCATCCCCCGCGCCCGAGGAGACCGCGGACCGCACCGACACGGCGATCGCCGCGCTGGCGCGCGGCGGCGCGGCGGTCCTCACGCAGGAGGGCGGCGGCCCCGGCTTCGTCGTCGCCGCGGCGCAGACGATCGCGCCCGAGCTGATCGCGCTGATGCTGCGCGAGGCGCGCGGGATGACGTGGCTCGCGCTGCCCGACGAGCGCTGCCGCGCCCTCGGGCTCGAGCCGATCCCCTACCGCAGCTCGACCGGCGAGCGCGACGAGTCGATCGCGCGCGACTTCATGGTCTCGATCGAGGCGCACGAGGGCACGACGACCGGGATCTCCGCCGCCGACCGCGCGCTCACGATGCGCGTCGCCGCGGACCCCGCGAGCGTCGCCGGCGACGTCGTCTCCCCCGGGCACATCACGCCGATCCGCGCACGCGACCCGCAGGCGCCGCAGCGCCCGGGGATCGTCGAGGCGGCGGTCGAGCTGGCGGCGCTCGCCGGCTTTCCCGGCGGAGCCGCGATGTGCGAGCTGCTCGACGAGCAGGGCGAGATCGCCAGCGGCGCACAGGTCGAGCGGCGCGCCGGGGCGCTCGGCCTGCCGCTCGTCGACGAGCTCGACGTGCTCGACCGCCTGCTGCCGCGACGTGCGCTCGTCGCTGTGCACGAGGAGGGCCGCACGCTCGCGGTCGGCGGGCACAGCGTGCGCGCTGTCGTGTTCGCGGACCGCTTCTACGGCGCACAGCACGTCGCGCTGGTGTGCGGCGACCCGGCGCCGGGCGACGCGGCGACGGTCGAGGCGCTCGTCCAGGACCCGCTGCTCGACGTCTTCGACCCGCGCCGTCGCAACGAGCTGACCGCGACCGTCGAGCGGCTCGCGCGCATGCCGCCGGCAGTGCTCGCCTACGTCTCGAACGTCGCCGCGCTGCGGGCGCGCCGCCCCGACGCGGACCAGGAGGCACAGCGCGAGGCGCTGCTCGCGACGCGCCGCCAGCCCTACGTCGTGGCGCAGATGCTCGAGCGGCTCGGGCTTACGCCGCGCGAAGCGGCGCTTCACGCGTAGTTCCCGGCGACGCGGTGCATGACGCCTTCCTCGGCCCCGCCGGCGAGCACCGGAGTGGTCACCGGCACCTCGCCGAGCGCGGCGTCGGCCGCGCGCAGCACGTCGTCCGTCAACGCGACACCGACCGCACTGACGTTCGCCGCGATCTGCTCGGGCCGCGAGGCACCGACGATTGCCGCGCTCACCTCGGCGCGCCGCAGCACCCACGCCAGCGCAAGCTGTGGCAGCGTCAGGCCGGCGTCCTCGGCGACCCGCGCGAGCCGCTGCACGGCCGCCAGCTTCGCGTCGTCCAGGCGCCCTTCCATCCACCCATTCATCGCCGCGTCGGCGGCGCGCGAGTCGGGCGGCGGCGGCGCGCCGGGCCGGTATTTGCCCGTGAGGATCCCCTGCGCGAGCGGCGAGAAGACGACATTGCCGATCCCCTCCTCGGCGCACAGCGGGAACAGCTCCGCCTCCGGCGCCCGCCAGAGCATCGAGTACTGCGGCTGCGAGACGGCGAAGCGCTCGGCATCCGCAACGCCAAGGCCAGCGCGGATCTGCTCGAGCGTCCACTCGCTGAAGCCGAGCACGCGGACCTTGCCCGCGCGCACGGACGCGGTCAGCGCCTCGATCGTCTCCTCGATCGGCGTGCGCACGTCGAAGCGATGGCAGAAGTAGACGTCGACGTAGTCGGTGCGCAGCCGGCGCAGTGAGGCGTCGAGCTGCTTCTCCACCTGCGCGGCGCTCAGCCCGGAGTCCTCGTCGGACATCGGGAAGAACGCCTTCGTGGCGAGCACGTAGGCGTCGCGCCGGTAGGCGGAGAGGATCTCGCCCCACGCCTCCTCGGCGGCGCCGTGCCCGTACGCGTTGGCGGTGTCGAAGAACGTGATGCCGGCGTCGAACGCGGCGCGCGTGCACGCCTCCGTCTGCTCGCGCCCGATCCCGCCCGCGTAGGTGAGCCAGGCGCCGAGCGCGATCTCGGAGACGGAGATGTCGCTGTCGCCGAGCCTGCGGTAGCGCATGTCCGCGCGCCCAGGAGGAGAGATCATATACGTTTTCGGATCTTACACGTCGACGTCGGTGCACGCCGGCGCACGGCTCACGCCTGCTTGGCCCCGCTACGCCGCCGGGGCGGTCTCGCCGCCGCGACGGGGCCGCCGGGGGGCGGCGCGGCCGGCAGCCGCTCGCCGCCGCCATCCTGCCCATGCTCGATTTGCCACTGGTGGAAGGCCTCGAGCGTGTGCAGCTTGTGCTCGCGCGCCGCCTGCTCGATCTTGCGCGCCGACGCGCCCTCGCGGATCAGCGCGATGAGGCGGCGATGCTCGTCGATCGACGCAGTGCCGCGGTAGGGAATATGCGTGAAGACGGTGCGGCGGATGGCGTCGAGCCGACGCCCGACGTCCTCGAGCAGCGCGATCAGCGGAGCGTTGCCACAGTGCGCGACGATCAGTCGGTGGAACTCGCGGTTCGCGTTGCCGATCCCGAGTACGTCAAGCGCGGCGACGGCGCGTTCCATGCGCGTGTTCGCGGCCTCGATCTCGCGCAGCGCGGCAGCGTCGAGCTGCGGCGCCGCGACGGCTGTGGCATAGCCCTCCAGCACCGCGAGCAGCCGCATGCTCTCGTCGAACTGCTGCGGATCGGCAGGCGTCACAAGCGCGCCGACGTTCGGGCGGAACACGACCAAGCCCTCCGCCTCCAAGCGCCGGATCGCCTCGCGCACCGGCAGCGTGCTCACGCCGTTGTCCTCCGCGATGCGATCGATCACGAGCCGGTAGCCCGGCCCGTAGGCACCGCTCAGGATCCCCTCCCGGAGCGCGTTGTAGACCCGGCCCTGCTTGTTTACCACACCCGGCTCCGTGGTCGCCCGATCACTGCTGAGATCCTATAGGACATCACGGCGCCCGCGAGCCGGGCAACCGCCGGCCGCGGCGGCCGCCCGCGACCGCGCCTACGCGGCGATCTCGAAGATCGACTCGATCTCGACCGAGATGCCGAACGGCAGCGTCGCCATCCCGACGGCCGAGCGCGCGTGCGCCCCGCGCTCCTCGCCAAAGATCTTCACGAGCAGGTCCGAGGCGCCGTTGGCGACCTTGTACGTCTCGGTGAAGCGCGGATCGCTATTGACGAAGCACAGCAGCTTGACGACCTTCGTGACGCGGTCGAGATCGCCGATCACGGCCTTCAGGCTTGCGAGTCTGTTGAGCGCGACCTGCTGCGCCGCCCGCTGGCCGAAATCGACGTCGACGTCCTTGCCGAGCTTGCCGAGGAACGAGTGCTTGTCCTCGACCATCGGGCCGTGCCCGGCGACGAACACGAGGTTGCCGGTCTGAACCGCCTTCAGGTAGTTGGCGCGCGGGGTCGGAGGATTCGGCAGCTCCAGGCCGAGCTCGGCGAGGATCTCCTCGGGGTGCTGGGGCGATGCGGACACGATGCTCCTGTCGTCGAGGTAGGGGGCAAGCGGGAGGCGGGACGCGATCAGGTGGTGGTCACGGAGCGCTCGTCGCGCACCGGGTCGACGAGCGGGATCGGCGCACCGTCGAGGTCCAGCGTCGGCGAGCCCTCCGTGTACCAGGAGTCCGGCACGTGGTGGCCCCAGAAGGTCCGCCGCATCGGATCGCTCGAGCTCCAGCGGATCGGCTCGAGGTCGGGATCGCCCGTGTAGTAGTCCATCGTCACGAGCTCGACGCGGTGGCCGTCGGGGTCGCGCAGGTAGACGAAGTAGGCGGCGCTGACGCCGTGACGGCCGGGACCGCGCTCGATTTCCGCGCTGTAGCCGGCAGCGGCGAGGCCGTCGCAGGCCTGCAAGATCGCGGTTGAGTCGGGCACGTAGAAGCCGACGTGGTGCAGGCGCGGCCCATGCGAGGTGGTGAAGCTGACGTCGTGGACGTCGGGCTTGCGGAACGTCCAGGCGCCGAGGATGCGGTCCTCGGGGCCATCGTGCGCGATGTACTCGGAGATGCGGAAGCCGAGCTCGAAGTAGTAGGGCAGCGCCGCCTCGACATCAGGGACCATCAGGTTGAAATGGTCGATGCGGGCCGGGCGGGCGCCCCTGTGCAGGTGGTAGCGCTGCTGCATCAGCTCGGCTGGCGCGGAGGCGTGGAACAGCTCGACCTGGAAGCCGAGCGGATCGACGAGCCGCAGCTGGCGCGCACCGCTGCCGTCGGGCGCCTCCGTCCAACGCACCGCGCAGCCTCGCTCGCAGTACCACGCGTGGGCGCGGTCGAGGTCCTCCTCGGAGCGCACACGAAAGCCGAGCGCACCGAGCTTCGGCTGCTCCGCCTTCACGAGCGCGACGCAGTGGTGATGGCGATCCTCATAGCTGCGCAGGTAGACGGCGTCGGCGGTCTCCTCAGTTACGACGAGCCCGAGCAGGTCGGCGTAGAAGTGCTTGCTTTCGGCCAGGTCGGTGACGTGGAACTCGACCCGCGCGGTGCGCATGACGTCAAACGGCGGGTCGGCGGCCGGCCGTTCGAACTTGCCGCTGTCGAAAAAGCCCATCTGATCCTCTTCCTGGTCGGACGCATATGCCGCGGCGCCGCGTCAGGTCTCCCCACCGCTCCCAAGCTGCGGGATGCGGTGCTCGCCGAGCGCGTAGTGGACGGACTGCAGGTCGCAGAAGAACTCGAAGCTGTAGTGCCCGCCCTCGCGTCCGATGCCGCTCGCCTTCGAGCCACCGAACGGCATCGCGAGGTCGCGCACGTTCTGCGAGTTGACCCAGACCATCCCGGAGTCGATCGCGTGCGCAACGCGATGGCCGCGCGGGCCGTTCTGCGTCCAGACGTAGGCGGCGAGCCCATAGCGGGTCGCGTTCGCAAGCCGCACGGCGTCGGCCTCGTCCGTGAAGCGCGTGGAGGCGAGGACCGGGCCGAAGACCTCCTCCTGAAAGATGCGGCTGTCCGCGCGCACACCGCCGAAGACCGTCGCGTTGAGGAAGTTGCCGCGCTCCATGCCCTCCGGCACGGTGCCGCCGGCCAGCAGCGTCGCACCCTCGCCGGGCGCTCCGGCGACGAACTCGCGCACGCGCTCGTAGTGCTCGGCGCGGATCAGCGGGCCGAGCTCTGTGCGCGGGTCGAACGGATCGCCGACGCGTATGCTGCGCGCCCGCGCCGCGACGGCGGCGACGAAGTCGTCGTAGATCGAGTCCTGCACGAGCAGGCGCGAGCCGGCCGTGCAGCGCTGGCCGTTGAGGGTGAAGATTTGGTAGACGACGCCATCGACGGCGCGCTCGAAGTCGCAGTCGTCGAAGACGACGACGGGCGACTTGCCGCCAAGCTCGAACGAGTACCGCGTGAGCGTCTTGGCGCCGTTGGCGATGATGTGCGCGCCGGTCGTCGTTTCGCCGGTGAAGGAGACCAGGCGCACGTCCGGATGGGCGACGAGCGCCGCGCCGGCGCGCTCGCCGAAGCCATGGACGACGTTGAAGACGCCGGCCGGGAGGCCGACGTCATCGACCAGCTCGGCGAAGCGACTGGCCGTCAGCGGCGACCACTCGGCGGGCTTGAGGACGGCGGTGTTACCCGCCGCGAGGCATGGCGCGATTTTCCACGAGGCGAGCATCAGCGGCGAGTTCCACGGCGTGATGAGGCCTGCGACGCCGATCGACTTGTGACGCGAGTAGTTGAGGAACTCGGAGCCGACCTCGTGCGCACGGCCGTCGAGCTCGACGATCACGTCAGCGAAGTAGTCGAAATTGCGCGCGGCGCGGTCAGCCTGCAGGCGCATCTGTCTGATCGGCATGCCGATGTCGAGCACCTCGAGCCCGACGAAGTCGAGCGCGTGCTCGCGGATCGCGTCGGCGATACGGCGCAGCCAGCCGGCGCGCTCGGCGGCGGACATGCGCGGCCACGGCCCGTCCTCGAACGCGCGCTTGGCGGCGGCGACGGCGAGCGCGACGTCCTCCTCCGTGCCCTCCGCGCACTCGGCGATCGGGGCACCCGTCGCCGGGTTGGTGGTCGTGAAGGTGGTGCCGTCGGCGCCGGCTCGGAACTCGCCGTCGATGTAGTGCAGCTGACGGCCGATCTCCACGCTGCTCGCGTCGAGCGCCGTTTTTGTGCCGAGTTGGCTCATCGGGCAGTTCCTTCGCGACGGGTCGGGCCGGTTGGGGTCGAGGACCATCGCAGCCGCGCCGCGTCGAGCCTCCCAGCGATCATATATGAAATCGCCGTTGATGCAAGCGAGCATGAATGTCCAAGACCTCGCGCGCGGCGGAAACGATGATCTGGCTGCGGCCGGCACATCCGCCGGCGATCGCGACGAAAGGGCTGGCCGCTCGCGCCCCAGCTCGATCCCGAGGCGCTGCTCGCGAACGAGACGGTCGCCAACGACCCCGAGCGCCGGGCTCGGCCTCGCCCGCGGAGCCATCATCGCGTCGACCGTGTTCGTCGCGTCGGGGCACAGTGCGGATCACCGCCCGCGTGACACCGGAGGAGCGCGCACGGATCGCCATGGGCACGGTGCTCGCCGGCCAGTCGCTCTCGGCCTTCCTGCGCACCGCCGCTTTGGAGCATGCCGAGCGCGTCATCGCCCAGCACGACCTCCCCGCGAAGATCGACGCCCACCTCGCCACCGCGACCAGGCACCCGGCCGGCACGACCGACCACCTTCTCGCTCCCGACCGCGAACGGCCGTACTCAGGGCACGCGCGTGTCAGGATCTGCGCGCCGGCTCGATCTCGATCAGTCGCACGGGAAGCCCGCTGCCCGCCGCATGGAACCACAGTGGAACCACGGAGGCCCTCAGAACGACAAAACCCCCGCGATTTGCAGGGGTTTTGCACTATCGGGGCGCCCGGATTTGAACCGGGGACCTCACCGACCCGAACGGTGCGCGCTACCAGGCTGCGCCACGCCCCGACTGAGCCATCCAGTATTCCACAGCCGCGCGGCGATGGTACGTTGCCGCCGCGCATGCCCGCCGCCGCCCGCACTGCCGACATCGTCGCCTTCCTCGACGAGCTGCTCGAGGTCGGACGCTTCGCCGACCTCGGGCCGAACGGGCTCCAGGTCCCGGGCGCCGAGCGCACGAGCACGGTGATCACCGGCGTCTCGGCCCAGCGGGCGCTGTTCGAGCGCGCGATCGAGGAGCAGGCCGGGCTCGTGCTCGTCCACCACGGCATCCTGTGGGACTTCGAGCCGCGCCGCATCACAACCGCCCACGCCGCCCGCCTCAAGCTGCTGCTCGCAAACGACATCGCGCTCGCCGGCTACCACCTGCCGCTCGACGCCCACCCGCTCCACGGCAACAACGCGCTCCTCGCCGACCAGCTCGGCGCCACCTCCCACGTGCGCGCCTTCCCCTACAAGGGCGAGCCGATCGGCGCGATCGCGCGCTTCGACCCCGACGGCGTCCCCGCCGCCGAGCTGTTCGAGCGCGTCGCCAAGCTCACGAGCCGCGAGCCGCTGGTCTTCGACGCCGGCCCATCCACGATCAGAACGCTCGGGATCGTCTCGGGATCCGCCGCCAACACCCTCGGCGAAGCGATCGACCTGAAGCTCGACGCGTTCCTCACCGGCGAGCCGAAGGAGCACGTGATGGCACAGGCGCGCGAGGCCGGCGTCCACTTCCTCGCCGCCGGCCACTACGCGACCGAGACGCTCGGGATCCGCCGCCTCGGCGAGCTGCTCGAAGCGCGCTTCGGCGTGCGCCATCTGTTCATCGACATCCCGAACCCGGTCTGACGGGGACGCCGTCGCGAAACCCCACCAGGCTCGCGGACGGACCAAAACCCGCCACAGACCTCACGAAACCTGACGCGAACCGTCCCAGAGCCGTTGCGCTCCGTCCCTCGGCGGCGCTATAAGTGGCGCATGTAGCGTTCTCTCTTCGAGGAGGTCGTCCAATGGCCATTCACCTGACGCCCACCGAGCTTGCGCGCGAGGCGGGACTCGAACGCCGCGACGTGATCAGCAAGTGCATCGAGATGGGCGTCCCGATCTTCCACGGCCGCATCGACAAGACCCTCTTCATGGCGAACCTGGTGCACCAGCACCCGTCGGCCGCCATCCCGCCGCCCCGCCTCGCCACGGGGTAGGGCAGCGCGGCGCCGAACCCGGCGCGCCCCCGCAGCCTCGGGCCTAGAATCGAAACTCCGCATTTTCGGCACGAGGAGGCAGCAGATGGACGCGAGCGTCAGCGCGACGAACGCCACGCAGGCATCGACTGGATCGAGGACGATCGCCGACCTGCTGCCGCTGGCGGCCGAGCGCTATGGCGACCGCGTCGCCGTGCAGTACAAGCAGGACGGCGCCTGGCACGAGGTGACCACCGCCCAGGTGGCCGAGATCGCCCAGGAGATCGCGCTCGGGCTCCTCGATCTCGGCGTCGCGCCGGGCGATCGCGTCGCGCTCCTCTGCCGAACCCGTCCCGAGTGGACCTACTGCGACTTCGGCGCGACCGAGGCGGGCGCGTGCGTCGTGCCGATCTATCCGACGAACTCGCCGGAGGAGTGCGAGTGGGTCCTGTCGGACTCGGGCGCTCGCGTCGCGATCTGCGAGGACGCCGCGCAGGTGGCGAAGGTCGCCGAGGTCCGCGCGAGACTGCCGGCGCTCGAGCACGTGGTCGTGATCGACCCCGAGGACGCACCCGGCGACGCGATCGCGCTGCACGACCTGCGCGCGAAGGGCAGCCACGGCGACCGCGCGGAGCTCGACCGCCGCATCGCCGCCGTCAGGCCCGAGGACCCCTTCACGATCATCTACACCTCGGGCACGACCGGGCCGCCGAAGGGCTGCGTCCTCACGCACGGCAACTACCGGGCGATCCTCACGATGGCGCAGGCGACGCGCGCCGTCGAGGGCGACGAGCTGACCTACCTCTACCTGCCGCTCGCGCACTCGTTCGCGCTGCTGATCCAGCTCCTGAGCTTCGACGTCGGCGCCGCGCTCGCGTACTGGTCCAACGATCCGCAGCAGATCGTGCTGGAGCTCAACGAGGTGCACCCGACGAACTTCCCGTCGGTGCCGCGCATCTTCGAGAAGATTTACACGCTCGTCACGTCCAACGGCGATCCCGAGCTGATCGCGAAGGCGGTCGAGGTCGGGATGCGCGTGCGCGAGCTCGAGCTGGCCGGGGAGCCGGTGCCCGACGAGCTTCAGCAGCATTTCGACCGCGCCGAGGAGGAGCTGTTCAGCAAGGTCCGCGCCGCCTTCGGCGGACGGGTGCGCCAGGCGGTCTCGGGCGCGGCGCCGATCGCGCGCGAGATCCTCGAGTTCTTCTTCGCCTGCGGCGTGCCTGTGTTCGAGGGCTACGGTATGACGGAGACCGCGACTGCCGCCACCTTCCAGTCGATCGAGGACTACAAGTTCGGCACGGTCGGCAAGCCGTTCCCGGGCGTCGAGCTGAGAATCGCCGACGACGGCGAGGTGCTCGTCAGGGGCAGCAACATCTTCGCCGGCTACCACAACAACGCCGACGCCTCGTTCGGCGCGGTCGAGGACGGGTGGCTGCACACCGGCGACCTCGGCTCGCTCGACGACGACGGGTTCCTGACGATCACCGGCCGCAAGAAGGACATCATCATCACCGCGGGCGGGAAGAACCTCACGCCGGCGAACATCGAGAACGACATGAAGCAGTGCCGCTGGGTCTCGCAGGCGGTCATGTACGGCGACCGCCGGCCCTATCCGGTGATGCTCGTCACGCTCGACGCGGACGAGATCGTCCCGTGGGCGCAGCAGCGCGGCCTGCCCGAGGACGTCGCGCAGCTTGCCGAGCACCCCGACGTGCACGCGCTCGTCCAGGAGCACCTCGACCGGGCGAACGACAAGTACGCGCAGGTCGAGAAGGTCAAGAAGCTCGCGATCCTCGGCCACGACCTCACGCAGGAGACCGGCGAGCTGACGCCGACGCTGAAGGTCAAGCGCAACGTCGTCAACGAGAAGTACAGAGCGATCTTCGACGAGCTGTACGCGAGCTGAAGATCAGGGTCGATCTCAGGGTGCAATCGGCGATGAACCTCCCAGCACAGCCTCTACCCTCTTGATCGACGCATGCGCACCGACCCATCCGATACCGGCGGTCTGTTCATCACACGGCGCCCCGGCACGCGCCCCGTCCAGTACCGGACGCCGCCGAGACGCGGCGACGACAGACGCCAGCGCTTCGACGGTCTGATCGCGGCCGCGCTGCTGGCGGGGATGGTCGTCGTCAACCTGTGCTTCTGGGGCCCGCTTCCGCTCGCCTGCCTGTGGATCGGCGGGCACACGCAGTACCTGACCGGCAGCATCTTCGCCGGACTGACGGTCGCGTTCGCGACGATGATCGCCGGGCTGCTGCTCGGCCTGATGGCGCTCAAGCGGCTCGACTACGCGTGGATGCTCGTGCGGCGCGCCGCCGGCCACGACCAGCGCCAGGGCGTGATCGGCAAGATTTTCATGATCTGCTGCATGATCGGCGTGCCGATCTTCAGCGTGTGGTTCCTGTTCTTCAGCGGCGCCAGCCTGGCCGGCGTCGACGTGCAGGGATTGCTCGGCGGCGGCTAGACGGCTTGATGGGCCTGCTCGACTACTACCGGCAGTTCGCCGGGATGAGCGACGAAGAGGTCTCCGAGCAGCTTCGCGAGCAGGCCGACGAGCGCCGCCGCCGCGCGCTCGCGCGGATCGACACGCTCGACCTCTCGCGCACGACCTGGCACGAGCTGCCGCATCCGGAGGTCGTCAACGCCGTCACGTTCGCGGCGCGCGGCGCGCTCAACGTCGCCCCCGACCCGACGGCCGAGGAGCTGCGGCGCGAGCTCGGCCGTCGCAACGGGGTCGAGGCGGATCGCGTCGCGGTCGGTCACGGCGCCGCGCAGCTCCTCGCCGCGGCGGCGCGCGCGCTGCTCGCGACGCCCGAGGACGAGCTGCTGACGCCATGGCCCTCCTACGGCCTCTACCCCGTGATGGCGCAGCGCGCCGGCGCTCGCGCGCTCCCCGTGCCCGACGGCTTCGACGTCGAGCGGCTGCTCGCCGCCGTCACGCCGCGCACGCGCGCGATCGCTCTCTGCAACCCGAACGACCCGACCGGCGAGCACCTCGCGAGCGGCGCGCTGCGGGAGCTGCTCGCCGCGCTGCCCGAGCACGTCTCGCTGCTGCTCGACGAGGCGCTCGCGGACTTCGTCACCGCCGAGCGCGACGCCGCGCTCGCGCTGCTCGACGACCATCCGCGCCTGCTCGTCTTCCGCACCTTCTCGAAGAGCTACGGGCTCGCCGGGCTGCGCGTCGGCTACGCGCTGGGCGGCCCGGGCGCGCAGGAGCTGCTCGCGCGGATCGCGCCGGAGCTCGGCGTCGGCCTGCCCGCCCAGGTCGGCGCGCTCGTCGCGCTGCGCAGATGCGACGGCCTGCTCGCGCAGCGGCGCGCGGCCGTCGCGAGCGAGCGCGAGCGGCTGCTGGACGCCCTGCACGAGCTGCCGCTCGACGCGCAGCCGAGCGAGGCGAACGTGATCTGGCTGCGCCCGAGCGGCCTGACCGGCGGCGAGCTGGCGCTGCGCCTCCAGCGCAGCGGCGTGCTCGTGCAGAGCGGGGCGAGCGTCGGCGACGAGCACCACGTGCGCGTGACGCTCCAGAGCCCGCGCGCGACCGACCGCCTGCTCGACGCGCTGCGCACCGCGCTCGGCGCGGGCTGAGCGGCGCTACGCCTCGGACGCCGACTGGCGCACGAGCGCACCGGTCGTCTGCTCGAGGATCTTGCGCCAGCGCGTCGTCTGCTCCGGCTCGGCGGCGAAGTGCTTGACGACCTTGCGCACGCGCGTGGCGGAGATCTCGAGCCCGTGGCGCGCGGCGACCTGCTTGAGGTGCGGATAGTCCTGCGCGAGCTTCACCGTCACCGAGCGGAAGCCGTGGCTCGCGATCCGCACGCGCGACTGGTAATCCATCACGCTCGTGCGGAACATCAGCTCGTCGGAGGCGTCGGGCTCGATCAACACGAAGTCGACGCCCGGATAGCGGTCCTCCCACTTCGTGCGGATGTCGTGCAGCCGCTGGTACGTCATCAGCTTGAACGCCTGGTAGCCGATCTGCGCGAAGCCCATGTCGGAGACGCGCGGGTGCAGCGGGTTCGCGCGCCGCGCCTCGTTGACGTACGGCACGAGCGGGTTGACGACGACCACGAGTCTCGCGCCCGCCTCGACCGCGAGGTCGAGGTTCGTGGTCGAGATCAGGCCGCCGTCGACCAGGTCGCGGTCGCCGACGCGCACCGGCTCGTAGACCATCGGCAGCGCGGTCGAGGCGCGCACGGCGGTCGAGATCGGCACGTCGTCGCAGCCGTTCATCCCGAACACGACGCGTTCGCAGGTGTCGAGGTCGGTCGCGGTGATGAACAGCCGCGCCCCCAGGCGGCGGAAGTCGTCGGTGCGACCGTCTTCGTCGAGCACGCGGCGCACGTAGCCCTCGATCCCCTGACCGGAGTAGAGCCCCGACGGCAGCCCCTCGGCGATCCCCAGCACGACGTCGAGCGCGGAGACCTGCCCGACCTGCCGCGCGAGCGTCCAGCCGAGCTTCGCCAGCCGCCACGGGAACGCCGCCGCCTTGCTCGCGAGCTCGCGCATGTTGAGCGACAGCAGCGTGCCGAGCGCGATCTCGGGGAACGGCGTCGGCGCCTGCCGGTCGAGCACGCGCATCATCTCCTCGGGCGTGATGCCGTTCGCCGTCATCGCCGCGACGAACGCGCCGGCGCTCGAGCCGACGTAGATGTCGAAGTTCGTCACCGAGCTGTTGACCGACAGCAGGTCGAGCGCCCGCAGCGCGCCGATCTGGTAGACGGCGCCGGTGAAGCCGCCGCCGCCGAGCACGAGCGCGGTCTTCGAGGGCTTGCGCCGGCGCGGCGCCGGCCGCAACCCCTGCGACGATGCCACCGCCCCCCGCCCCTTGGCGGACGTCTCGAGGCTGACCACCTTGCCCATCTGCTCATTGTACGGCCGTGTTCGGGCGGTCGATCCGCGACTCTCGCGCCCCTGAGCTGTTGTGAACCGCGTGCGTCGCCTCGTACTTCTGCTCGGCCTTGCCGTGCTCGCGGCCGGCGCCGGCCGCGCCGCCGCCGCCCCGCTCGACCGGCTCGTCGCGAGCGGGCTGGCGCGCGCCGGCGGGGCCTCGGGCGGCTACGTGCTCGACACGACGACCGGCCGCGTCCTCGCCGCGGTGCGCGCCGACATCGGGCGCAGCCCCGCCTCCGTCGAGAAGCTCTACACGACCTCGACCGCGCTGCTGCGCTTCGGACCGGACGCGACGCTCGCGACGAGCGTCCTCGGCGTCGGCGCGCTCGACCCCTCGACCGGCACGTGGAACGGCGACCTGTACCTGCGCGGCGGCGGCGATCCGAGCTTCGGCAGCGCCGCCTTCGACCGCGGCGCCTACGGGACGGGCGCGACGATCTCGGCGCTCGCCGCGGCGGTCCGCGCCGCCGGCGTCCAGTCCGTCGCCGGCCGCGTCTACGGCGACGAATCGCGGTTCGACACGCTGCGCGGCGGCCCGGCGAGCGGCTATGGCCTCGACCTCGACCTCGGCGGCCCGCTCTCCGGCCTGCTGTACGACCGCGGCCTCGCGCAGGAAGACGGCTCCGCGCTCCAGCGCCAGCCGGCGCTGTTCGCCGCCCGGCAGCTCACGCTCGCGCTGCGCGCCGCGCACGTGAGCGTGCCGCGCGGCGTCACCGGCACGAGCGTCACGCCGGCGGGCGCCGCGCAGCTCGCCGCGGTCGACTCGCCGCCGATCGCGACGCTGGTGCAGCTCACGCTGGTGCCGTCGGACAACCTCTTCGCCGAGGTGCTGCTGAAGGACCTCGGCGCGCAGTTCGGCGCGGGCGGCTCGACGGCGGCGGGCGCGGCGGTCGTGCTGCGCACGGCGGCGCGCACGTTCCACGTCCACCCGCGGATCGTCGACGGCTCCGGGCTCTCGCGCGCCGACCGCAGCTCGCCGCACCAGGTCGTGCTGCTGCTCAACGCGATGCGCGCGAACACGGCGCTGCGCGCCGGGCTGCCGGTCGCCGGCCGCACCGGCACGCTCGCCGGCCGCATGCGCCGCACGAGCGCCCAGGACCGCTGCCAGGCGAAGACCGGCACGCTCTCGAACGTCTCGGCGCTCGCCGGCTACTGCACGGCCGCCAACGGCCACCTGCTCGCGTTCGCCCTGATCGAGAACGGCGTCTACACCCCGCGGGCCAAGGCCGCCGAGGACAAGCTCGCGATCGCCCTCGCCCGTTCGCGGCCGAGCTAACCGGCCTCGCCCGCGAGCAGCGCTTCGAGCGCCGCCTCGTCGAGCACCGGAACCCCGAGCCGCTCGGCCTTCTCAAGCTTCGAGCCGGCCGCCTCGCCGGCGACGACGTAGTCCGTTCTTCTCGACACCGACGTGGTCACGCGCCCGCCGGCGGCGAGGATCCGCTCGGTCGCCTGCTCGCGCGTGAGCGTCGGCAGCGTGCCGGTCAGCACGAGCGTCCTGCCGTTCAACGGACCCTGCTCCGGCGGCGGCCCCTCCTCCTCCAGGCGCAGGCCGAGCGCGCGCAGGTCGGCGATCAGCGCCCCCATCGCGGGATCCTGGAGCTGGTCGTGCACGAGCTGGCCGACGATCGGCCCGATCCCCGGCGTGTCGGCGATCTGCTCGGGCGCGGCGCTCAACAGCGCGTCGATCGAACGGAACCGCTGCGCGAGGTTGCGCCCGTTGATCGCGCCGATCCCCTCGATCCCGATCGCGAACAGCAGGCGCCCGAACGGGCGGCTCTTCGACGCCTCGATCGCGGCGACCGCGTTGCGCGCGGAGACCTCGCCGAAGCGCTCCAGCTCGACGAGCTGCGCCTCTGTCAGGCGGTAGAAGTCGGCCGCCGTTCTCACCAGGCCGCGCTCCATCAGCATCGTCACCTGCTTCTCGCCGATGCCGTCGACGTCCATCGCCCCGCGCGAGACGAAGTGCGTCAGGAGCTGCCAGCGCCGCCCCGGGCAGTCGCGATTCGGGCAGTGCGTGAAGACGCCGTCCTCGGGCTTGTAGGTCGGCGTGCCGCAGATCGGGCAGCTCGCCGGCGGCAGCGGCGAGGGGCCGCGGTCCGCGCGCTCCACGACGTGCGGCGCCGGCGAGACGACCTGCGGGATCACGTCGCCGGCGCGCAGCACGATCACGTCGTCGCCGGGGCGGACGTCCTTGCGCGCGAGGTCCTCCTCGTTGTGCAGCGTCGCCTGCTTGACCGTCACGCCGCCGACGTGCACCGGCTCCAGCTCGGCGTAGGGGTGCAGCGAGCCGAACTTGCCGACGTTCCAGTGGACCGCGATCAGTCTCGTCACGGCCGTCGTCGGCGGGAACTTCCACGCGATCGCCCAGCGCGGGTCGCGCCCGACGACGCCGAGCCGCCGCTGGAGCTCGTAGTCGTCCACCTTCACGACCGCGCCGTCGATCTCGAACGCGAGCGCGCCGCGGCGGCGCTCCCAGTCGCGGCAGCGCTCGATCACGTCCGCGTCGCTCGACAGCTTCGCCACATCGGGGTTGACGCGGAAGCCGTGCGCTCTGAGCCACTCGAGCGCCTCCCAATGGCTCGCGATCGCCAGCCCGTCGTGCACGCCGAGGCCGTAGGCCCACATCGACAGCGGCCGCTCGGCCGACTGTCTGGGATCGAGCTGGCGGATCGCGCCGGCCGCCGAGTTGCGCGGGTTCATGAACGTCGAGAGCCCGGCCTCCGCCCGCTTGAGGTTCACCTGCTCGAAGTCGGCGAGCGAGATGTAGACCTCGCCGCGCACCTCGACGCGTCCGGGCGCGTCCTCGATCGAGAGCGGGATCGAGCCGACCGTGCGCAGGTTGTGCGTGACGTCCTCGCCGACCTCGCCGTTGCCGCGCGTCGCCCCGCGCACGAGCAGCCCGTCCTCGTAGAGCAGCGAGATTGCCAGGCCGTCAACCTTCGGCTCCACGACGTACTCGAATCTCGGGTCCGCGATCCCCTCGCGCGCGAGATGGCCGCGCATGCGCTCGATCCAGCCTTGGAGCTCCTCGTCGCTGCGCGCGTTGGCGAGCGAGAGCATCGGCTGCTCGTGTCGGACCTTCTCCAGGTGCGAGACGGGCTCGCCGCCGACGCGCTGGGTCGGCGAGTCGGGCGTCAGCAGCTCCGGATGCGCCGCCTCGATCGCGCGCAGCTCGTCCAGCAGCGCGTCGTAGACGTCGTCGCCGATGACCGGGTCGTCGAGGACGTAGTAGCGATGGCCGTGGTAGGCGAGCTCTCTGCGCAGCTCGGCTGCGCGCCCCGCCGCGTCCCGCGTCGCCGCCGCGCCGCCCGCGGGCTCGCTGGCGCCCGCCCCGCTCACTCCAGCTCGCGCGCGGCCGGCGTGATCAGCCGCGCGAGGTCGTGCTGCTCGAGCGCGCCGATGCCCGCGCGGTGCGTCAGGTCGAAGTGCACCGGCGTCACCGCGATCCGTCCCGCCGCGACGGCGGCGATGTCGGTCCCCTGCTCGTCGTCGAGCTGGACGGCGTCGCCGTAGATGCGGAACAGTCGGCGGTTCGGATGCTCCTCGTCCTGGAGCTCGAGCACGTCGTCGTAGATGCGCTTGCCGAGGCTCGTCACCTCGACGCCGGTGGGCTCGCCGCCGGGCACGTTGACGTTCAGCAGCGTGCCGGCCGCGAGCGGCACCTCCTCCAGCTCGGCGACGAGCCGCGCGGCGAAGGCGGCGGCGACCTCGAAGTCGAACGTGCGCCCGAGCCGGAAGTCGATCTCGCGCGCGTCCGACTGCTGCGAGAGGGCGATCCCCGGCAGCCCGAGCAGCAGCGCCTCGAACGCCGCCGCGACCGTGCCGGAGTAGGTGATGTCGTCGCCGAGGTTCAGCCCGTGGTTGATGCCGGAGACGACCAGCTCCGGCTTGAACTCCTCGATCAGCCCGAGCTGCGTGAGCCGCACGCAGTCGACGGGCGTGCCGTCGGTCGCGAAGCCGTGCGTCCCATCGTCGAAGTCGACGCGCTCGACCCACAGCGGCCGCCGCGTCGTGATCGAGCGCGCGGTCGCGGAGCGGTTGCCGTCCGGCGCGACGACGACCAGCTCGATCCCGGCAACGTCGAGCAGCGCGCGCCGCAGCGCCTGGAGGCCCTCCGCCTCGATCCCGTCGTCGTTGGTCAGCAGGACGCGCATCGGCCACGGATGGTAGTCGGCGGCTCCCCGGCGATGACCGCCCGTCCGTCGTATCCCACCCCGGCGAGATACAGACCCTCTGGCGGCGCCGTCCTGCCCGCCTGCGACCGCGGCGCACCGTCGAGCAACGCGACGAAGTCCTCCACCGAGCGCCGGCCGCCCGCAACCTCCAGCATCGTCCCCACGAGCACGCGGTTCATGTTGCGCATGAACGCGTCGGCCTCGATCCAGAACTCCAGCAGCTCGCCGCGCGCATGCCACGCCGCGAGCCGCACGTCGCGCTCGAAGCGCACGTGGTCGGTCTCGGTCGGCGTGAAGGCGGTGAAGTCGTGCGCGCCGACGAGCGCGGCCGCGCAGGCGTCCAACGCCTCGCGGTCGATCCGGTGCGGCCACCAGAGCGCCCGCCCGCGCTCGAACGCGCCGCGCTCGCGCCGCGCGAGCACGCGGTAGCAGTAGGCGCGGCTGGTCGCGTCGTGGCGCGCGCTGAAGCCCGGCGCCACCGCCTCGCCGCTCAGCACGGCGACGTCGTCCGGCAGGAGCGCGTTCAGGGATCCCGGCCGCGCCGGCGCCCCCTCGTACGACGCCACCTGCCCCCACGCGTGGACGCCCGCATCGGTCCGCCCCGCGACGGTGAGCACCGCGTCGCGTCGCAGCACGACCGCCAGCGCCCGCTCCAGCTCCTCCTGCACGGTGCGCCGGCCGGGCTGCCGCGCCCAGCCGGCGAAGTCGGTCCCGTCATACTCCAGGACCAGCTTCGTGACGACCGCGTCGGACACCGCTGCGCAGGCGCGCCGCGCGGCGCGCCTAGACCAGCTCGAGGAAGACCATCTCGGTCGCGTCCGAGCGGCGCGGACCGAGCTTGAGGATGCGGGTGTAGCCGCCCGGACGCTCCGAGTAGCGCGGCGCGATCTCCTCGAACAGCTTGTAGACCATGAACTTGTCCTGCCCGAGCGCCGACAGCGCCTGCCGGCGGGCGTGCAGGTCGCCGCGCTTGGCGAGCGTGATCAGCTTCTCCAGCTCGGGCTTGACGGCCTTCGCCTTCGTCTCGGTCGTTCTGATCCGCTCGTGCTCGATGACCTCCTTGCAGAGGTTCGCGAGCAGCGCCTTGCGATGCGAGGCGCTGCGCGAGAGCTGGTAGCGGTTCCGCTGGTGACGCATGGGCCGAGAGAGGGTACCGGACGCTCAGTCCTGCCGCAGCGAGAGGCCGCGCCCCTCGAGCGTCTCGATGACCTCGTCGATCGACTTCTTGCCGAAGTTCGGGATCGCGTTCAGCTCGCTCTCCGTCTTCGAGATCAGGTCGCCGACGGTCTGGATGCCCGCCCGCTTGAGGCAGTTGTACGAGCGCACGCCGAGCTCGAGCTCCTCGATCAGGATGTCGTCCATCGCGTTCGCGGGACGCCCGCCCGGCTGGCCGGCGCCGGCCGCCCCCGGACCGCCGACGAGGCCGGGCTCGAGCACGCCGAGGCCGCCCGTGTCGCGCAGCTCGACGACGCGGTCGGCGTCGGTGAAGATCGCGAGCTGCGAGATCAAAATCTCGGCCGCCTCGCGCAGCGCGGCGTGCGGGTCGATCGAACCGTCCGTCTCGATGTCGAGCGTCAGCTTGTCGAAGTCCGTCTTCTGGCCGACGCGCGCCTGCTCGACCGCGTAGGCGACGCGGCGCACGGGCGAGAAGATCGAGTCGATCGGGATCACGCCGATCGGCTGGTCGGCGGACTTGTTCTCCTCCGCCGGGCGGTAGCCGCGGCCGCGCCCGATCGTCAGGTAGACCTCGAGCTTCGTTCTTCTCTCAAGCGTCGCGATGTGCGCGTCCGGGTTGAGGATCTCGACGCCGGAGGGCAGGTCGATGTCCTTCGCGGTGATCTCGCCCGGGCCCGTGACGACGAGCGGCGCCTCGATCTCGGTCGCGTCGGAGTGCATGCGGCAGACGATGCCCTTGAGGTTGAGGACGATGTCGGTCACGTCCTCCTTGACCCCGGGGATCGTGGAGAACTCGTGCGCGACGCCCTCGATGCGCACGCTCGTGACCGCGGCGCCCGCCAGCGAGCTCAGCAGCACGCGCCGCAGCGAGTTGCCGAACGTGTAGCCGAACCCGCGATCGAGCGGCTCGATCGTGAAGGAACCGCGGTTCTCCTCGACGGTCTCGGTGGTGATTCGGGGGACTTGGAAATCGAGCATCGGGGTCGGTCCTAACGTCGTCGTGTCATGAGCGCCGCCCGCCGGGCGGTCATGCGCGCGTCGCTGGTCCTGGCGGGAGCGGCCGGCGTCGCGCGGAGCGGGGCTTACTTCGAGTAGAGCTCGACGATGAGCTGCTCCAGCACCGGCGCGGCGATCTCGCGCCGCTCCGGCCTGCGCAGCACCTTCGCCGTCAGCGCGTCGTGGTCCGCCTGAAGCCATGCCGGCACCTGGCCGGTCAGCTCCGTCGCCTCGCGGATCACCTGCGCCGCGCCGCTGGAGGCCTTGACCGCGATCACGTCGCCGTCGCGAAGCTGGTAGCTGGGAATGTCGACGCGCCGGCCGTTGATCGTCCAGTGGCCGTGCCGGATCAACTGGCGCGCCTGCCGGCGCGACGCGGCGAAGCCGAGCCGCACGAGCACGTTGTCGAAGCGGCACTCGAGCATGCGCAGCAGGTTCTCGCCGGTGATCCCGGGCTGGCGGCTGGCCTTCTCGTAGTAGGCGCGGAACTGGCGCTCGAGCACGCCGTAGTAGCGGCGCGCCTTCTGCTTCTCGCGGAGCTGGACGCGGTACTCGGACTGTCTCTGGCGCCCGCGGCCGTGATCGCCGGGCGGGTACGCGCGGCGCTCGACGCCGCACTTGTCGGTCAGGCAGCGCTCGCCCTTGAGGAAGAGCTTCTGCCCCTCCCGCCGGCACTGCTTGCACTGGGGACTGGTGTCACGTGCCATGGCGGCGACTCCTAGACGCGGCGCCGCTTGCGCGGGCGGCAGCCGTTGTGGGCCTGCGGGGTCACGTCGCGCACCGCCGTCACCTCGAGGCCGGCGGCCTGGAGCGAGCGGATCGCGGTCTCACGGCCGGAGCCGGGCCCCTTCACGAACACCTCGACCTTCTGGAGGCCGTGCTCGATGCCCTTGCGCGCGGCCGCGTCGGCGGTCACCTGCGCGGCGAAGGGCGTCGACTTGCGCGAGCCCTTGAAGCCGGCGCCGCCGGCGGACTCCCACGCGATCACGTTCCCCTCGCGGTCGGTCAGCGAGACGATCGTGTTGTTGAAGCTCGTCTTGATGTGCGCCTGGCCGACCGGGATGTTCTTGCGGACTCTGCGGCGGCCGCGCTGCGGGCGCTTCGGTGCTGGGCTCACTTACTTCTTCCCCGCCTTCTTCTTGCCGGCCACCTGCATGCGCTTCGGCCCCTTGCGCGTGCGCGCGTTCGTCTTCGTGTTCTGGCCGCGCACGGGCAGGCCGCGACGGTGGCGCAGACCTCGATAACAGCCGATTTCCATCAGGCGCTTGACGTTCTGCGAGCGCTCGCGGCGCAGGTCGCCCTCGACCGTCAGCTCGCGGTCGATCGCGTCGCGCAGTCTGCTGACCTCGTCCTCGGTGAGGTCGCGCACGTAGGTGTCGGGCGAGACCCCGACCTGCGTGAGCAACTCGTTGGAGGTCGACCGGCCGATCCCGTAGATGTACGTCAGGCCAATCTCGACGCGCTTGTTCAGCGGGATGTTGATGCCTGCTATACGAGCCATCGCGCGAGCCCTACCCCTGCCGCTGCTTGTGACGGGGGTTCGAGCAGATGACCAGCACGCGCCCGTGGCGACGGATGATCTTGCACTTCTCGCACATCGGCTTGACCGACGGTCGTACCTTCATGATCCCTTTCGGCTTGTTCCAGTCGACTCGGCTCTGGCTGCCGTGTCGGCCGCCGCTACCACGTCGAGGACTTCTCGCGCAGGCCGGAGCCTGACGGCTCCGAGCGCGACGACGAAGAGTAGCAAAGGAGAGCGGCCGGGCGCGGCGTACCGCCGGGCGCCTCAGGCCGCCGCGCGCTTCCCGTGCGCATGCCACGGCGTCAGCACGCGCGGCCCCGCGGCCGTGACCGCGATCGTGAACTCGAAGTGGGCCGCCAGCGAGCCGTCCTGCGTGAAGATCGACCAGTGATCGTCGGCCATCCGCACCTGGTGGCGCCCGGCCGTGACCATCGGCTCGATCGCCAGCACCATCCCCTCCTCCAGCCGCGGCCCGCGGCCCGGCGGGCCGTAGTTGGGGATCTGCGGATCCTCGTGCATCTCGCGCCCGATCCCGTGGCCCACGAGCGAGCGGATGATCGAGAAGCCCTCGGCCTCGACGTGCCGCTGGATCGCGTGCGAGATGTCCCCCAGGCGGTTGCCCACCGCGCACTGCGGCACCGCCGCGAGCAGCGCGCCCTCGGTCGTGTCGAGCAGCTTCCGCGCGACCGGCGAGATCGGCCCGACCGGGTACGTGCGCGCCGCGTCGGCGACCCAGCCGTCGAGCACGACGCCGACGTCGACCGAGAGGATGTCGCCGCGCTCGAGCTGGTACTTCCCCGGGATCCCGTGCACGACCATCGCGTTCGGCGAGGCGCAGATCGAGCCGGGGAAGCCGCGGTAGCCCTTGAACGCCGGCACGGCGCCCTGGGAGCGGATGAAGCGCTCGGCCGCCTCGTCGAGCTCCCGCGTCGTGACGCCGGGGCGGAGCTTGCCCTCCACCAGCTCCAACGTGCGGACGAGGACGTCGCCCGCCGCGGCCATCTTGTCGATCTGCTCTGGCGTCTTCTTGACGATCACAGCGTCTCTTCGAGGCGCAGCGTCGCGAGCACCGCGCGAACGTGGTCGTGGACCTCCGTC